>Ga0207906_1000074_pt1 | contig 101022 bp, 86 predicted proteins | sample LinPmetageLP37_FD_184050 | JGI IMG/M metagenome (GOLD analysis project Ga0207906, IMG submission 184050) | Marine viral communities from the Pacific Ocean - LP-37 (SPAdes) | ecosystem: Environmental > Aquatic > Marine > Oceanic | place: Pacific Ocean | collected 2010-06-16 | reverse complement strand
ATCCTGCTGATCTTCATCGCCATCGGTGCGATCAACTGGCTTGATATGGCGCGTATCGTGCGCGGCCAGACGCTGGCGCTCAAGAGCCAGCCGTTCATCGAGGCCGCGCGCATGGCCGGCGCACCCGCACCTGTCGTTGTCGCGCGCCATATTGTGCCCAATCTGCTCGGCGTGGTTGCGGTCTATATCACCCTGACTATTCCACAGGTGATCCTGTTCGAGTCGTTCCTGAGTTTTCTGGGGCTGGGCGTGCAGGAACCGGCGACCTCATGGGGCGCGCTCATCAAGGACGGCGCCGATGAAATGAACCGCGCGCCCTGGCTGCTGATCGTGCCGGGGCTGTTTCTGGCTGCCACGCTGTTCTGTTTCAATTTCATCGGCGACGGCCTGCGCGACGCGCTGGACCCGAAGGATCGCTGAGCGCGGGCCAGATCGATTCTGGTGCGTATGCCCTCGCGGTGCCAGCGCTTCGCATACACTGGCCCCATGCTGCTCACAGTCTCCAATCTGAACGTGTCTTTCGACACGCCCGACGGCGAAATCCAGGCCGTGCGCGGCATCGATTTCGCGCTGGCCGCCGGCGAGGCGCTCGGCATTGTCGGCGAGTCGGGCTCGGGCAAGAGCCAGAGCGTGCTCGCGCTCATGGGTCTGCTGGCTGACAACGCGCGCGTAACCGGCTCCGCGCGTTTTGCGGCGCACGACAAGGCCATCGAGCTGATCGGTGCGCGCCCGCGCACGCTCAACCGGGTGCGCGGGGCAAAGATCGCCATGATCTTCCAGGATCCGATGACCGCGCTCAACCCGCATCTGCGTATCTCCACGCAGATGATCGAGGTCTTGACCCGGCATCGCGGGCTTGGCCGTCGCGCTGCACGCCAGGCGGCGATCGAAGGGCTGGAGGCGGTGCGTATCCCTGATGCCGCGCGGCGTATCCGCTACTACCCGCACCAGTTCTCGGGCGGCATGCGCCAACGCGTGATGATCGCCATGTCGCTGGCCTGCGAGCCGGATATCCTGATTGCCGACGAGCCTACAACCGCGCTCGATGTCACGGTCCAGGCCGATATTCTCGATCTGATCGGCGAACTGCGTACGCGCACCCACACCGCGCTGCTCATGATCACCCACGATCTGGGCGTGGTCGCCGGCCAATGCGAGCGGGTGGTTGTCATGCGCGCCGGCGAGATCGTCGAGCACGGCCCGATCGACGCCATATTCGAGACTCCGCAGCACGACTACACCCGCGCTCTGCTGGCGGCCGTGCCGCGGCTGGATACGCCGCGGCGCGCGCGCGGCTAGCGCGCTCTTCATGCCGGATTTCGCTCCCGAACTGCTCAGCGTCCTGCGTTTCTGGGTGACCGTCGCCGTGGTTGTCGGCAGTGCCATCGCAGCCAGCGCGCATGCGCTGCTGTCGCGCGAGACACCCAGCAGCGCCTTCGGGTGGATCGGGGTGTCGCTGCTCTTCCCGCCGATCGGGCCGCTGTTGTACTACATGTTCGGTGTCAATCGCGTGCGGATCAGGGCGCGACGGCTGGATGCCGCCTCACGTCACGGCCTGGGCGCGCATCGGCCCGGTGCAAACGCGGAATTGCGCGATTACCGCAGCATTCTTGATCGGCGGCGTCTGGGTCTGGCGGCGGCCGGCGATCGGCTGTCGGCCTGGCCGGTGGTGGCCGGCAACAGCGTGGATATCCTGCATAACGGCGAGAAAGCCTACCCGCCCATGCTCGAGGCCATCGAGCGCGCGCGCCGGTTTGTCTATCTGACCACGTATATTCTCGAGACCAACCGTGTTGGCAAGCGTTTCATTGCCGCGCTGCAGCGCGCCGCCGAGCGCGGCGTGGATGTGCGCGTTCTGGTTGACGGCGTGGGCGAATTCTATGCCTGGCCGGGCAGGCGCGCGGTGCCGTTGCTGCGTCGACGCGGGGTTACCGCGGCGCGTTTTCTGCCGCCGCGGCTGCTGCCACCGTCGCTGCGGATCAATCTGCGCAACCATCGCAAGATCCTGGTCACCGACGCAGGCGTGGCATTTACCGGCGGCATGAATATCGGTGATCGGCATCTCGCCGATCGCCCCGGTGGCACCGAAGACCTGCACTTTCGGTTTCTCGGTCCGATCGTGCGCCAGATCGAGGCGGTGTTCCTCTCGGATTGGGCGTTTGCCACCGGCGATCAGACCGCGATCAATACGCGCCATCTGCCTGAAATCGGCAGTGCCGCCTGTCGCACCATCGAGAACGGGCCCACCCGCGATATCGAACGTCTGGCCATTTTGCTGCATACCGCGGTGGCGTCTGCCCGTCGGCGGGTTCTGATCATGACGCCGTATTTCCTGCCCGGCCCGGCGCTGATCGGCGCGCTGCAATCGGCTGCGCTGCGCGGGCTGGATGTCTCGATCGTGCTGCCGGCAAAGAACAATCTGGCCTTTGTAGAATGGGCGTCGCGGCATGCACAGGGCGAGCTGATGGCGCGCGGCGTGAAGATCTTCTATCGGCCGCCGCCGTTTGCGCACACCAAGCTGTTCGTCATAGACGATGACTATGCGCTGGTCGGTTCGCCGAACATCGATCCGCGCAGTCTGCGGCTCAACTTCGAGCTGGCCGTCGAGATCTTCGACGCTGCAGCCGTCGGGCGACTGGCCGAGCATATCGCCGCCACTATCGAGCACAGCCATCGCTACACGGTGGCCGAACTCAGAAGCCGGCGCTTGCCGGCGCGTCTTCGAGACTCGTTCTTCTGGCTGTTCTCGCCGTACTTCTAGCGGCCTTAGCTCTTGAGCGTGCGCGCCAGCCGTTCGGGCAGTTCGATACGCATCTGTACCGGGCGGTGGTCGGACAACGTGGCGTCGACGACACTGGCCTCGAGTACGCCAAGCCCGGCGGACGTGACGATATGGTCGATGCCACGCCGCGGGCGCCAGCTTGGAAAGGTAGGCAGGGAGCGGTCGTACACGCACAGGCCACTGGCAGCCAGCGCCGGATCTGCGATCAGAGCGGACGCGCTGCAGTTGGTGTCGCCCATGACGACGACATGCTCGTCGTCGGCGACCAGTTCGCAGATGGCGGCCAGCTGCTGCGCACGGCTGCCGGCACCCAGCGCCAGATGCGTGACGACAACGGTGAGTGCGTTGAACGGCGCGCCGAAGCGGGCAATCAGCGCGCCGCGTCCGGGCAGGCGTCCGGGCAGCTTGTGTTCGCTCACGGCGAACGGTTCGTAGCGGCTGATCAGCCCCAGCCCGTGCTGGGCCACCCGGCCGAGGTTGCGGTTGACCTGTACGTACCAGTAGTCGAAGCCGGCTCTCTCGGCCAGCTGTTCGATCTGATTCTCATAGCGGCTGCGCCGGCTACCGGCATCAATCTCCTGCAGGCCGATGATGTCGTGGCCGATGAGCAATTGGCCGATCAGCTCGAGGTTGTCGCGCACCTGCTTGCTGGGCAGCACATGCCGCCAGCCGCGCGTGAAATACTCGCGATAGCGCTTGGTGCCGACGCCTACCTGCATATTGAAGCTTAGCAGCGACAGCGACGATGGGGCCAGCGTATTGGGTGAATTCACACTGCCAGCGTACCATCGAAGTCATCGATTCCGACCCACTGTCCACCGGCGGCTCCGGCATGACTGACGCCCTGTTGCGCGTGCGCGATCTGAAAGTGCATTTTCCGACTGACAGCGGCGCGCTATGGCGCTCGGCTGCGCCGCTCAGGGCGGTGGATGGCGTCAGTCTGGATCTCGTACGCGGGCGTACGGTGGGCCTGGTGGGTGAGTCGGGCTGCGGCAAATCGACGCTCGCGCGGGCGATCACCGGCATGCATCCGATCACCGCCGGTCAGCTGCAGTTCGATGGCCGCGAGATGAGCGCCGGCAGCCGGGCCGACTGGCATGCACTACGCCGCGACGTGCAGATGATCTTCCAGGATCCGCTGGCCAGTCTTGATCCGCGCATGACCGTGGGCCAGATCGTGGCCGAGCCGCTACGTCATCTCGCCCCCGACCTGAGCCGCGCCCAGCGCCAGGAGCGCGTGCTGTCGATGCTTGAACGCGTGGGCCTGTCGGCGAGCCAGATCAATCGGTATCCGCACGAGTTCTCCGGCGGCCAGTGTCAGCGTATCGGCATCGCCCGTGCGCTGGTGGTCCGGCCCCGTGTGCTTATCTGCGACGAACCGGTCTCTGCGCTGGATGTGTCGATTCAGGCCCGGATCGTGGCCCTGCTCATGGAACTGGCCGCCGAGTTCGATATTGCGATCCTGTTCATCGCGCACGACCTGGCCGTGGTGCGCCAGATCAGCGACACGGTAGTGGTCATGTATCTGGGTCGGGTAATGGAAAGCGCCGAAACCGACGTACTGTTCGACACGCCCGCACATCCGTATACGCGCGCGCTCCTGTCTGCTGTGCCGCGGCCCGACCCGGCCCTGGAGCGCACCCGCGAACGGATCAAGCTGCCCGGCGAGTTGCCGTCGCCTGCTGATCCGCCCAGCGGCTGTGTATTTTGTACGCGCTGCCCGTGGGCAGATGTACGCTGCGGCGAGCAGGTGCCACCGCTGCGTACGCTGGACGATACGCCGGTCGACGCAACAGATGATATCCAGCAGGTGGCCTGTCATTACGCCGAGACAATCCGTCGCGGCGATGGCGTACTGACCTGAACCGGCGTTTATCGTGAAGGCTTTCATGACCCGTTTGATCGCCGTGATCCTTGTGCTGCTCGCGCTGGCAGTACTTGGTGTGGTGGGCTGGCAGGCCGCGCTTGATCGCTATGCCGGTGCCTGGACACACGCGCCGGAAGATGCGCCCTGGATTTTCGACGACGACGTCCAGGCATGGGTCGATTCGGCGTTTGCCGATGCCAACGGCGGGGCGATCATCGACCGGCATGTTGATGTGCCGGTACGCGGGCAGCATCTCGAAAGCCAGAGCGACCAGAGCGACCAGAGCGACCAGAGCGACCAGAGCGACCAGAGCGACCAGAGCGACCAGAGCGACTCGCCACCGGCCACGACCGACAAGCGCACATCTCCGCTGACATGGATGGACGATCAGATCACCGAACACGCGGCCGGCATTCTGGGCAGCGACCGGCCGGCTGCGGCGTATCTGGCGCGCCTGCTGCGCCAGATACAGGCCATGCCGGTCGACTACCGCGCCCGTCTGGTCGCCCGCGATGCGGTTTACGGCAACGATGGTCACCGCGACGACGTGGCGACGCTCGATTATGTCGATAACGACAATACAGCCCGACTCGCAGCCCAGGCGCCAGAGCAGCTGTCCAGCGTAGTGTCGATTCATCCGTATCGAGCGGATGCGCTTGACCAGATCGCGCGCTGGGCCGAGGCCGGCGCGGTTGGCGTTCGCTGGGCCCCGGTCGAGCAGCAGATCGATCTGGAGGATAAGCGCGTGGCGGCTTTCTACGCCGCCATGAACAAGCACGATCTGGCTCTGTATCTGCCGATAGGCCTGCGCCATGCGGATAACGGCAGCCAGGGCTGGATCGGCGTGGACGCGCTCGATGCCCCGCTGGCGGCGGGGTTGAACGTGCTGGTGTCGATCGACAACCCGATCGACAGCACAGGCCAGTCGTTGATGCCGGCCTTGTTTGCCTTGCTGCGCGATAAGCGGCGCGCAGCCCATCTACAGATCAGTCTCGCCGGAGTGCTTGCGGCCGATCGGCTCGAGACCGTGCTGGAGCCACTGTTGCAGCATCCCGAGTTCTTTGACCATCTGCGCTATGCCAGCGGCTACCCACAGCCGGCGATTGCCAGCGCGATCAGCCTGCAAGCGCTGGCTGGCGGGGGCTTTATCGACCGCTCCGCCATCCCCGTGCTACGCGCGGTCTATGACGTGAATCCTCTGTTGTTCGTGTTCGTCGCCCTGCGCGCGGTGCGCCTGCCCGCTACCGATCTGCAATTGCCGGCGTCGGTCTTCTTTGAAAAGAGCGCGTCCTGAGCGCTTCACACGGAGGCAGGACTTCCAGGCTCACAAATGTCGACTTGGCGCGCGTAGGCGTTACCGCTCGACGCGGGTAGGACCGCGCGTCGCACCGCTGAAAGCGCCGTTCGGGCAGCCTTGATACCGGCCAGCGCGGGCGCAGGCCTGGGCACGGCTTAGCGAGCAGCACAACGCACTGCAGTGCAGCCACCGATCAAAAAAAAAGCCGCCCAAGCTGGGGCGGCTTTTCTACGTCAACGTCGAACCGAGATCAGAAGCGACGCGGGCCGCGCGGACGATCGTCACGCGGACGTGCTTCGTTCACGCGCAGGGTACGGCCACCCAGATCCTTTTCGTTCATGCCTTCGATGGCGGCCTTGGCCTCGTTGTCGTCCGGCATCTCCACGAAGCCGAAGCCACGCGAACGGTCGGTCTCGCGATCCATGATCACCTTGGCCGACGAGACTTCGCCGAAGCTCTCGAACGCGCCGCGGAGTTCGTCATCGTGGGTGTTCCACGACAGATTGCCTACGTAAATATTCATCTCAACTGGTCCTAGCGATACCGTGTCATTTTTATTTGAAAACCGTCCGGACTCGTCAACGACACAAAACTAAGACCAACGGAGGACGGCAGAGCCGTACAATTTCAGAGTGTACATAACTCTGGCTCCCCGACAAGAGCCTGGTCGAAAAAATTGTGTTTATCGGGTATTCACGCTGTCGAGTGCTGAAAAATCAACCGCACTGGGGGTGGCTTGGCGCCTGCTCGTAGAGCTCCATCGCTTTGGCCATATGATTTTGCAGGTTGTTTATACGCGTATTGTCGGAGGGATGCGTGGACATGAATTCGGCCGGCTCCTTGCCGCCGCTGGCCGCGGCCATGTTCTGCCAGAGCGTGACCGACTGGCGCGGATCGAAGCCGGCGCGCGCCATCAGCTCCAGGCCGATGGTGTCGGCCTCGCTCTCCTGGGTGCGGGAGAAGGGCAGCAGGATACCGACCTGGGCGCCCAGGCCCAGCGCTGACATCAGCGCCTGGCTGCCGATACCGCCACCGCCGCCGCTGAGAAAGGCCGACACAACTGAGAGCCCGCCCTGGGTTGCGTATTGCTGGGAGACGCGCTCGTTGCCGTGATGCGCGAGCACATGGCCCACCTCGTGTCCGATGACCGCAGAGAGCTGGTCGTCGGTGTCGGCAACGTCGAGCAGCCCCGAATACACGCCGATCTTGCCGCCAGGCAGGGCAAAGGCGTTGACCTGATCGTCCTTGAACACGGTCACTTCCCATTCGCCGCCGGTTACATTCGTGATCGCGTTCGCGACGCATTTCACATAGGTGTTGTCGGCGGTGCCGGTATCGATCGGCTCATCCTTCTTCATCTGGGCATAGCTCTGTACGCCCATCGCGGCAATCTTGTCCTCGGAGAACAGCTGCAGCTGGTTGCGCCCGGTCGGCGACGTCGCACAGGCGACCAGAAAAAGCAGGAAGAACAGCGGTGCAAGCAGGCGGCGCATGGTGTGGTCTCTCGTTTGGGCCAGGCTCGTAAGCGAACCCCGGTCTTTTACTCGTGTCGTCGACAGATTATAGAAACCGGGGCTTTCGCGTCGATGAACGCCGGCAGCAGGCTGCGGTTGGGTACAATCGCTGCATGGATGATGTATCGACAATTCTTGAACCCCTGAACGAAGCCCAACGCGAAGCGGTCGGCGCGCCGCCGGGCCATATGCGGGTGCTGGCCGGCGCCGGGTCCGGCAAGACCCGCGTGCTGATCCACCGTATCGCCTGGCTGATTGGCGTCGAGGGCGTATCGCCCCAGTCGATTCTGGCGGTGACCTTCACCAACAAGGCCGCAGGCGAGATGCGCGCGCGCCTTGAGCCGATGCTGCGGGTGCCGGCACGGGCGATGTGGGTGGGCACGTTCCACGGTATTGCGCACCGCCTGCTGCGCCTGCACTACAAGGAGGCAAAGCTTCCACAGGCGTTTCAGATCATCGATTCGGACGATCAGTACCGATTGATCCGGCGCACGCTCAAGAATCTGGAGATGGATGAGCAGCGCTGGCCGCCGCGCCAGATGCAGGGTTTCATTAACAGCTGCAAGGACGCCGCCGAGCGCCCGCGTGATCTGGCCGACACCGGCGATTACGCGCGCAGCCAGATGATCCGTGTCTATCAGGCCTACGAAGTCGCGCGTGAAGCCGCGGGTCTGGTGGATTTCACTGAGCTGCTGCTGCGTGCCTACGAAACCTGCCGGGACGACGTCGAGCTGCTGGCGCATTACCGGCGCCGGTTCAGCCATCTGCTGGTCGACGAGTTCCAGGACACCAATGCCCTGCAGTACGCCTGGATCCGTCTGCTGGCCGGCAAGAACGGCAAGGTATTCATCGTGGGCGACGATGACCAGTCGATCTATTCCTGGCGCGGTGCCCGGGTCGACAACATCCTGCGCTTCGAGGACGATTTCACCGATACGGCGACGGTCCGTCTCGAGCAGAACTATCGATCGACCGGCACGATTCTGGGGGCCGCCAACGGCCTGATCGGACACAACCTGTCGCGTCTCGGCAAGGAGTTGTGGACCGCCGGCGCCGACGGCGAGCCGATCGATATCTACGGCGCCTTCAACGAGTACGACGAGGCCCAGCACGTGGTCACGCGTATTCAGGCCTGGATCGCCGACGGCGGCGCGCGATCGGATATCGCGATTCTGTATCGCTCCAACGCCCAGTCACGGGTGCTGGAGGAACGTCTGATCGCCGCCGAGATCTCGTATCGTATCTACGGCGGCCAGAAGTTCTTCGAGCGCGCCGAGATCAAGGACGCGCTGGCCTATCTGCGCCTGCTGCAGTCGCGTGCCGACGACGCTGCCTTCGAGCGCGTCGTCAATACGCCGACCCGCGGCATTGGTGTGACCACGGTCGACAAGATTCGCAGCCATGCGCGCGCCGAGGCCATGAGTCTGTGGCAGGCGGCGTTCGATCTCGCGGACCCCGACAACAAGCAGGGACTGTCTGCGCGGGCAGCGAACGCGGTGATGTCGTTCATCGAACTCATTGATCTGCTCGATGCCCAGCTGGAAGGCATGAGCCTGCATGAGGCCAGCGAGCAGATGATCGAGGCCACCGGGCTCAAGATCCATCACGGCAAGGGCGGCGACGAGAAGGCCGAGGGCCGCAAGGAAAACCTCGACGAACTGGTCTCGGCCGCGCGTGCCTATACGCCGGACGACGACGAAACCATGGACGAGATCACCCAGTTCCTGGCGTATGCGTCGCTGGAAGCCGGCGAGAACCAGGCCGGCGAATGGGATGAATCGGTGCAGCTGATGACGCTGCACTCGGCCAAGGGACTGGAGTTTCCGCTGGTGTTCATGGTCGGCCTCGAAGAGGGGCTGTTTCCGCACCAGCGCTCGATCGACGACGAAAACGGTCTCGAGGAGGAACGCCGGCTGTGCTATGTCGGGCTCACGCGCGCCATGGTCAAACTGTATCTGTCGCACGCTGAAGTCCGTCGTCTGCACGGCACCGAGAATCTCTGTGCGCCGTCGCGGTTTCTGCGCGAAGTGCCGCCGGAATATCTGCGCGAGATCCGGCCGCAGGCGGGCATCAGCCAACCCGTGTTCCGCCCCGGCGCGCTGGGGCGCGCCGAGCAATCGGCGGCCGGGCTCAAGCTCGGTCAGCGGGTCGGCCACCGGAAATTCGGTGAAGGCACCGTGCTGGCATTCGAAGGCGATGGTGCGCGCGCGCGTATTCAGGTCAATTTCGATGTGGTCGGCAGCAAATGGCTGATCGCCGGCTACGCCAAGCTCGATCCGGTCTAGCTGCCAGTCCCGCCAACCGGCGGCTCCCTGCCGATACGAAAGTGGCTTATAGTCGGGCAGACGATAATCCGGATAACGCGTGTCGTGAATTGTCGACGCCGCAGCGGAATAACGGGGGCAGCGCATGGGGGCATGCAGAGTTGGAGAGTGTGCGACCGGCTTCGCGCTGACCACGGGCCTCATAGCGGGCACGGGGTGGGCGGCCGAGGACCTTGGCGCGCCGCAGCCGTTCGTGTTTGCCGATCAATCGCCCACTGTCGGCGTCTATGGGCTGCCGCGACCGGATAATTACGTCGTTGCCGACAAGGGTCGTTGGCAGGCCGACTTCGTGGTGGACTACACCAGTCATTACACCGCCCAGTCGGCGGGTGATGAGCGGCTGATCTTCGACGGCGAAACAACCCGGGCTGCGCTCGTGTTCAAACGCGGGTTCGGCCATCGATGGCAGGCCTCGATCGAGCTGCCGTTCGTCGATCACAGCGGCGGTTTCGCCGATGGTTTCATCGGCGATTTTCACGACACCTTCGGCTTGGCCGACGGCGGCCGGTCGCGCGCCAGACACAATCAGCAGCAATTCCGATACGAGCGCGGCGGTCGTCTGGCGCTGGACGTCGACGACTCGCCGTCGGGCCTCGGCGATGTCCGGCTCGGCGTGAAAAAGCGCCTGGCCGGGTTCGGCGACTGGGGCACCGCCGTAGCCGGCGAGTTGAAGCTGCCCACCGGCGACGCCGATCGGTTGACCGGCAGCGCCAGCGCCGATCTCGCCGTGTCTGCAACGATCGGCAATAACCAGTCGGGTTTGTCCGACTGGCGGCTCGCCGCAGGAGCCGGCGCGCTGTATACCGGCGAAGGCGACGTGCTGGCCGCGCAGCGCGTACAGACCGTCGGCTTCGGCTGGGCCACGATCGGTTACGCGCTGACCGATGCTTTTGTAGTTCAGGTGCAGGCCAACAGCCATAGCGCCTTCTACGACGACACGAATATCGAGGCACTCGACGGCGTTGCCGTACAGGGCGCGCTGGGCTTCGACTGGCGAGCCACTGCGCACACCGCGCTGGCGTTCGCGATCATCGAAGATCTGAACACCGGCGCCTCGCCGGACGTGAGCTTCACATTGGCGCTTCGCCACGGTTTTTAACGCCTGAATCCAGGCGGGGGATATATGGGATCAACATCTGACGCGAACCGCCTCCGATCCGGCATCGGCCGATCTGGGCTGTTGCTGGGCCTGCTGGCCGCGCTTGTGCTGTTTACCACGGCTGTCTGTGCCCAGCAGCAGGCCAACACCGGCGACAACGGAATGCCCGCGGCCGAGGTTGGCGCGTCATTGACGGTCGGCACCAAGGCGGCGCCGCCGTTCGTGGTCCAAGGCGACGACGGGCAGTTCTCGGGTATCAGTATCGGCCTTTGGAAAGCCGTGGCTGAGCGGATCGGCGTCGAGTATCAGTTTCGCGACAGCACGTTGCCCGGGCTGTTCAGCGGCCTTCAGGACGGCAGGCTCGATGTATCCGTGGCGGCGCTGACGGTAACGGCCGCACGCGAGCAGAAGATCGACTTCACCTATCCGTTCTATTCCACGGGTCTGGCGATCGCGGTGCCAAACGGTGGCAGCCGTGTCTGGTCGACTATCGAGCGGTTCTTCTCCTGGCCGTTCTTCATGGCCCTCGGCGCACTCGCCGTGGTGCTGCTCGCCGTCGGCGTGATCGTCTGGCTGTTCGAAAGACGCGTCAACGCCGAGGAATTCGGCGGCGGCCCGGCCAAGGGGCTGGCCAGCGGCTTCTGGTGGGCGGCGGTCACCATGACCACCGTCGGCTACGGCGACAAATCACCGAAGACGCTGGGCGGGCGTCTGGTCGGCCTGGTGTGGATGTTCGCCGGGATCATCATCATTTCCAGCTTCACCGCGGCTATTGCCACATCGTTGACCGTCGATCGTCTGTCGTCGGGTATCCGCGGCGTCGAGGATCTGGCCAAGTCGCGGGTGGCCACCATCAATGGCTCGGCTTCGGCAGACGCCCTGAGCGAGCGCGGCATTGCCTTTGTCGGCGTGGATGAACTGGATACCGCGCTCGACGACCTTGCCGCCAAACGCGTGGATGCTGTGGTCTACGACGCACCGCTGTTGCGCTATGAGGTGCTCAACGGCTATGCCGACGCGCTCCAGGTGATCTCCGGCGTGTTCGACCGCCAGGATTATGCGTTCGCGTTGCCGCAGGGCAGCGACCTGCGCGAACCCATCAATCGCGCGATCCTCGAATACCTGGCCGACGACGACTGGCAGGACACGCTGACCCGGTATCTGGGCGACAAGCCCTGATATCGATCGAAGCAAGGCGCCGTGCTGGCTGAGATCGCCGGCACGGCGCCATCATTTCGCGCGCATCACCAGCGTGTCGATACGGTTGTCGCGCAGCCGTGCCAGCACGTCGTTCAGACGGCTGCTGGAGGTGATGGTGCTGCTCTGAACGCGATATACCGTCTTGCCCGAAGCCAGGGTCACGTCGACGATCTGAGCCGGCAGTCCCAGCAGGGCGAGTTCGGCCTTGCGCCGGTCAGCGTCGGCGAAGGTCGAGAACGAACCGGCCTGGATGATATAGCTGCCGGGTTCCTCCACCTTGGGCGTGGTGGGCTGCGGCTTGCTCGCGGTCGGCGGCGGCGGGGGCTCGCCGGCCGGCGATGAGCTGCTGCTGGAGCTCGTCTTCGCCGGACGTTGATCAGGGTATTGCTCTTCCGGAATCACCACCTCGTAGTTGGGCAGCATCTTATAGAAGGAAAACCGCGGCTCTTCCTCGGCGGCGTCCGCGGCGGCCGAGCCATCGTCTTTGCTCACGGACAGCGGCTGGCTGCCGCTCTGCTGCATCGGCACCGCCACCTGTTCCTGCATGGTGGTGCCGGTGGGGCGGGCAAAGACATAGAACCCGGCCGCTACGACCAGGCCGATACACAGCCCGCACAGCATCCAGACCCAGCCGGGCGGGCCGGCGCTGGCCGCACGCTTGCTCGCTGTGGATCGTGCGGCGGCCTTGCGCGGCGGCGCCTTGCGCTTGCCCTTGGTGGGCGGTGCGTTACGGCGCGACGAGTAATCGCGGGACATGGAGCAAACCTCTGGGTCGGGTCACGAACAGGGAGCGCGCGGGGCGCCAGGAATTATCGCTGGCTACATGCGATCGGGGGCACTGACACCCAGCAGGGCCAGCCCGTTGCTCAGTACCTGCCGTGCGGCAGCTATCAACGCCAGGCGGGCGTTGCGCAGGCCCGGGTCGTCGACCAGAAACTGCTGGGCGTTGTAGTAGCTATGAAATGCGTCCGCAACCTCGCGCAGATAATGCGGAACAGCCTGCACGGCGCGCTCGGCGGCTGCCATCTCGATCACTTCGCCGAAGCGCGAGATCACGCGAATGAGATGCTGCTCGTGGTCGGCGCTCAATAGCGTGAGATCGGCAGCGTTACGCTCGAAGGCGCGTTCGCGCTCCTCGGCCTGGCGCAGCACGCTGCAGATCCGTGCATGGGCATATTGCACGTAGTAGACCGGGTTCTCTTCCGACTGGCTGCGGGCCAGATCGATATCGAAGGTGAGCTGCGAATCCGACTTGCGCGCCGCCAGGAAATAACGGGTCGCATCGCGCCCGACCTGATCGATGAGATCGCGCAGCGTCACATAGGAGCCGGCACGCTTGGACAGCTTCACCTCGGCGCCGCCACGCATTACCGTGACCATCTGATGCAGGACATATTCCGGCCAGCCCTGCGGGATACCGATATCCAGCGCCTGCAGTCCGGCGCGTACCCGGGCGATGGTGCCGTGGTGATCGGAGCCCTGCACGTTGACGGCGTTTTCGAATCCGCGGCCCCACTTGCCCCGATGATAAGCCACATCGGGCACGAAGTAGGTATAGCCGCCGGCGGCCTTGCGCATCACGCGGTCCTTGTCGTCGCCGTAGTCGGTGGTGCGCAGCCACAGCGCGTCATCCGCTTCGTAGGTATGGCCCGTCGCTACCAGCGCGCCCACGGTCTGTTCGACGTGGCCGGCTTCATAGAGCGCCGATTCCAGTGAATAGATATCGAAATGCACGTCGAAGGCGCGCAGGTCTGCGTCCTGCTCGCGACGCAGATAGGCCACCGCGAACTCGCGCACGGCCTCGGCGTTGTCGATATCGCCAATGCCGGTGACCTCGCGATCATCGGCGGTGACCGTCTCGCCGGCCAGATAGGCGGCGGCGACGTCGGCGATATAGTCGCCGTTGTAGGCTGATTCCGGCCAGCCCGCATCGCCGGGTGCCAGGCCGTTGCCGCGTGCGACCACCGAGATCGTGAGATTGTCGATCTGAACGCCGGCGTCGTTGTAGTAGAACTCGCGGGTTACGGTCCAGCCGGTAGCCTCTGCCAGATGCGCCAGACAATCGCCGATCGCGGCCTGCCGGCCATGGCCGACGTGCAGTGGCCCGGTCGGATTGGCCGAGACGAATTCGATCACCATTGGCCGGCCGGCACCGATATTGCTGTGGCCGAAGGTCTCGCCCTGATCGAGTACCGTATCGATCACCGCACGGAAGGCGTTAGCCGACAGGAAGAAGTTGATGAAGCCGGGGCCCGCGATCTCGGCACGGTCGATACGATCATCGGCCGGCAGTGCGTCGATGATCGCCTGTGCGATCTCGCGCGGATTGCGGCGCAGGGTCTTGGTGAGCGTCATTGCGATATTGCTGGCGAAATCGCCGTGCGCCGGGTCGCGCGTGCGCTCGACGTGCGGCGCGGCGGCAACGTCCAGATCGGGAAAGGCTGCAGCGGCGGCATGGGCCAGCAATTCTTGGCAGAGGCTTTTCACGGGTGATCAAGGTTCGCGCGTCGAATGACGGCGCAGTCTAACGCGCGGTCGGCGCAGGGGCTATGCGGGCCTCGAAGAGTTGGGGCCTTCGATAACCAGGCCGACCTGATAGCTGGCCACACGCCGGGATGCCGTCGTCCAGGCCGTAGACCGATTCGAATCGACAGGCCGCGGTTGTCGACGCCGCCGTGATCGTACCCGGCAGAGCGCGACGGGTGCATTGGCGGCTCGTTCGTCTGTCCGATCTTCGAACGTCTGCGCGATTCGGCCGTTGGCCGTGCCGGGAGATGCTTTTGCGCAGGGGCTCGGCTCACAGCAGATCCTGCGGGTCGACATCGATCGACCAGCGCACCAGTCGCGCCTGCGGCAGCTCGGTCAGCGCGCTCTGCCACTGATCAAGAGCGACATGCAGTTGCGCTCGGCCGCTGGCGTGCAGCAGCAGCTGGGCGCGATATCGCCCGGCGCGCCGCTGCATCGGTGCCGGCACCGGGCCCCAGCACGCCAGATCGGCGCTCTGGTCGATGGTGGCGGCTGCGGCCAGCAGAAAATCCATCGGCGGCTGCTGACCATGGGCTTCGGCGCGCAGCAGCGCAAGGTGGCCGAACGGTGGTAGCCCGGCTTCTCGGCGCTCGGCCAGCGCGGCTTCGGCGAAGCCGGCATAGCCGCCGGAGAGCAGGCGCTGGAGCAGCGGGTGATCCGGGTGGCGCGTCTGCAGCCAGACCTCACCGGGCAGCTCGGCGCGTCCGGCGCGCCCGGCGACCTGGGTGACCAGCTGGGCCATATGCTCGGCGGCCCGGAAATCGGCGGAGAACAGGCCGCCGTCGACGTCCAGCACGCCGACACAGGTCAGTCGTGCGAAGTCGTGTCCCTTGGCCAGCATCTGGGTGCCGACCAGCAGCTGGGTGGCGCCGCTGGCCACGTCTGCGAGCTGGGCTTCGAGACGTCCCTTGCGGGCCATGCTGTCGCGATCGAAGCGGGCAATCGAGACGTCCGGAAACCGGCTGCGCAGCGCCCCGGCCACGCGTTCGGTGCCGGCACCCAGAGCGAGCAGCTGCTCGCTGTTGCAGGCCGGGCAGCGCCTGGGGGCCATCTCGGCTGCGCCGCAGTGGTGGCATTGCAGCCGGCTCAGCCCGCCGTGAAGCGTGAGCGGCGCATCGCAGCGCTCGCAGGGCGCGACCCAGCCGCAGTCGTGGCAGGTCAGCTTGGGCGCATAGCCGCGGCGGTTGATGAAGATCATCACCTGGTTGCCTGCCGTCAGGTGCGTGTCGATCGCGTTGAGCATCGGATCCGAGAGTCCGCCCAGCAGCGGCCGCGAGCGGACATCGAGCACGCGGATGGGCGGCAGCGGTGCGCCGGTCGCCCGCTGGGCCAGGCGGATATGGCCATAGCGCCCGATACGCGCGTTGTTCAGGCTCTCCAGTGCCGGTGTCGCACTGCCGAGCACGATCGGGACGCCGACGAGTTGCGCGCGTCGCATGGCCACATCGCGGGCGTGATAGCGAAAGCCGTCCTGCTGCTTGTAGGAGCCGTCGTGTTCCTCGTCGACGATGATCAGGCCCAGGCGTGGCAGCGGCGTGAATACCGCCGAGCGGGTGCCGATGATGATATCCGCGTGCCCGGCACGCGCGGCCCGCCATACGTCGCCGCGTTCGCCTTCGCTGCGCTGCGAGTGCAGAACGCCGATGCGGGCAGCAAAACGGCCACGTATGCGCTCGATCAGCTGCGGGGTCAGGCCGATCTCGGGGGCCAGGAACAGCACCTGACGGCCCTCGGCCAGCACGTCGGCCATGCGCTGGAAATAGACTTCAGTCTTGCCGCTGCCGGTCACCCCTTCGAGCAGGGTCGGTGAAAAGCCTGAATCCGATGCACTGCGGAGCGTATCGATCGCAGCCTGCTGGGGCGCGGTGAGTACGGGCGCGACGCTGGCGCCGCCCTGTACGAGTCCGCCCGGCGTTTCAATACGCACCAGCAGGCCGCGCGCTGTGAGCGCCTTGAGCGGGGCGGCCGGATTGGTGAACCGGGCCAGTACATCCGCATGATCGACGGGGCGTTGGGCCGACGCGATCCAGTCGTAGATATCGCGCTGGCGCGGGGCGCGGGCCAGCTCGGACGCCAGAGCGGACGTCGACGATGCCTGTGCGACCTGCCAGGCGTGATGACGGCTTGGCGTCTGATCGGCGCGTGCGCGCCGAAGCGCGACCGGCAGGGCGGTGGCCAATGCCTCGCCGAACGGACAGTGGTAATAGCGTGCCGCCCAGCGCAGGAGCTTGAGCTGTGGTTGATCGAAAACCGGGCTGTCATCGAGCACCGTGTCGGCGGGTCGCAGGCGTTTGGGGTCGACGGCGCTCTCGACGTCGGTGTCGACCACGATGCCGACGAGTTTGCGGCGCCCGAAGCGTACAAGCACGCGCCAGCCCTGGGCATCGGCCGGCGTCTGGGACGGTGCAATATAGTCGAACAGGCCGTGCAGGGGCACGGGCAAGGCCACACGCAGCAGACGCGGCCTGGCCGCGGTGGTCATCGCCACCACGCAACCTGTGGATAACTCCGTGGATTGTTTTGCAGTGCAGCGCGCATGGCTATTTGCCGAAAATTCGATCGAAGGAAAATGGTCTGAATTTATTTATATAAAACAGTATTTTAAGAAATTCTTGCAAGTGTTGAAAACATGACTGGCAATCGTGTTGTGTGCGCTTTATTCACAACGTGCTGTGGATAAAACATATTTTCGGTCGAACGAGGCTGTGATCACTTGTCAACCCGTCAATGGTCGGAAGGGCTGGTCCTGCCCGGTTCAAGCTGTTTTGCCCACGGAAAGGATGAAGGGCCGCGGCGTGCCACGTCGAGCAGTTCGTCGAGAATCAGCAATGTCAGGCCCCAGAGTCGCTGGTGCGGGGCACAGTAATAACAGGGTACCGGCACGCTCAGCCTGCCCATAGGCCATGCTGTGGTGGTGCGATGGATCGGCTCGTCCAGCCGGGCCAGCGGCAGCCAGCGCGTGGCCGCGATCTCGTGGTTGCAACGAATGGGCTGATCGCCCGCCAGCCGATAGACGAACGGTGACACAATCATGGGCGCACGACGACGATGATCGAGCGTTGTCCGATCCGAAAGGCGGCCGATGCCGTCGCCTCGGCTCACGACCAGTCCGGTTTCCTCGCGTGTCTCCCGGCAGGCCGCGGTCGACGCACTCGCATCGTCGGCCGTATCCATCCTGCCGCCCGGAAGCGCCATGTGGCCCGACCACGGGTCGCCGACGCGATGCGCGCGTTCGATCAGCAGCACTTCGCCGCCCTGGCGGGTTTCGCGCAGGATCAACGCTACTGCCGCGCGCCTGAACCCACGTCGCAGCCGGCTTCGACGCGGCCGGTAAGTCGACAGCACAGTGATGATGGGCGCGAGCTCGTGCATCGACGTCGAGCCGGGTGTCGGGCAGAAAAAAGCCGCCCGCAGGCGGCTTTTCCCTTGCCTGAACCCGGATCGGGCTAGATCTGCTTGAGACCGTTGGCCAGGTCGGTACAGACCTGCTTGGCGTCGCCGAAGATCATCTGCGTATTGTCGCCGAAGAACAGCGCGTTCTGTACGCCGGAGAAACCGGTGCCCTTGCCGCGCTTGATTACATAGACCTCGCGCGCCTTCTCCACATCGAGAATCGGCATGCCGTAAATCGGGCTGGACTCGTCGGTCTTGGCCGCCGGGTTGACCACGTCGTTGGCACCGATCACGAGTGCGGCGTCCGTGTTCGGGAACTCCGGATTGATCTCTTCCAGATCGAAGATCAGATCGTAGGGCACGCCGGCCTCGGCCAGCAGCACGTTCATATGCCCGGGCATACGACCGGCGACCGGATGGATGGCGAACTTGACGTCGACATCGTGCTCTTTCTGCAGCATCTGCACGAACTCCCAGAGCTTGTGCTGGGCCTGGGCCACGGCCAGGCCGTAGCCCGGCACGATGATCAAGGAGTCCGAGTAGGCAAACGATGCCGCGGCATCGAAGGCTTCGGTCGATTTCATCTCGCCTTCCGGGCCTTCGCTTTCAGCGCCGTCGTCGACACCGAAGCCGGCGAACAGCACGTTGGAGACCGAGCGGTTCATGGCGTTGGCCATGAGCAGGGTCAGCAGCGAACCGGCCGCGCCCACCACGGTACCGGCAATGATCATGGCCGGGTTGCCGAGCACGAAGCCCTCGAAGGCCACGGCCAGGCCGGTCAGCGCGTTGTACAGCGAGATCACCACCGGCATGTCGGCGCCGCCGATCGGGTTGGTCAGCATCACGCCGAAGATCAGGCAGGTGATGAAGAACAGCGTCACGATCACCGGCGCGCCGCCGGTCGAGGCACAGATCCAGATGCCCAGAATCACGGCCAGCAGTGCAATACCGGCGTTGATGAGGTGCTGACCCGGCAGGCGGATCGTCTTGCTCATCTTGCCTTCGAGCTTGGCCCAGGCAATCAGCGAACCGGAGAACGACACGCCGCCGATGAGTGCACCGATCACGGCCAGGATGAGCACGGTGGTGCCGTGCTCAAAGGCACGTGTCGAGTACAGCTCGACCAGTGCAATCGCCGCGGCCGCGCCGCCGCCCATGCCGTTGTAGAGCGCGACCATCTGCGGCATGCCGGTCATCTGGACCTTCTTGCCGGTGTAGTACGCGCCGCCGCCACCGATGGCAATGGCCAGCAGGATCAGGAAATAGCGGAAGAATCCGGCGTCCATATCCGGATGCCAGAGGGTGACCACGGTGGCCAGCACCATGCCGATGCCCGCCCACTTGATACCGGCCTTGGCGGTCTTGGGCGAACCCATCCGCTTGAGGCCGACGATGAACAACACGGCTGCAATAAAGTAGCTCGCGTCGACGGTGAATGCCCAGAAACTCATAGTCGGTAACCTTTTCGTGTGCTCTTCTTATACTTGAATCAGATGTGCAGGACGCGATCAGTCCTTGGACGTCTTGAACATCTCGAGCATGCGCTCGGTCACCACGTAACCGCCCACGGCATTGCCTGCCGCAAGGATCACGCCGATGAAGCCGATCAGCGTCTCCCAGAAGCCCTCGGCGTGGCCGAGCGCGACCATGGCGCCGACGAGCACGATGCCGTGCACGAAGTTGGAGCCCGACATGAGCGGGGTGTGCAGGATGGCCGGTACCCGGCCGATGATCTCGTAGCCGGTGAAGGCGGCGAGCATGAAGATATAGAGTGCGACAAAACCTGTGATCACAGTGTTTCTCCCTGAAAATATGGTCCGTTGGTCGATCCGTCGGCCGTCTGGCCCTTTTAGACCTAGCCTTCGCCGTTGAGCGCCTTCTTGGCGGCCTCATTGACGATCTCGCCGTCGTGGGTGAGCGCAGACTTGGCCAGGATCTCGTCGTCCCAGTTGATCTTGAGCTGGTATGTCTTGTCTGCGGGCTTGGCGTCGTCCTGACCGTCTTCAGGCACGATGATCAGCTGCAGGAAGTTGTGCAGGTTCTGTGCATACATCTCACTGGCGTGCTCGGCCAGAAGTGCGGGCACGTTGGACGGGCCATAGATGGTGACCGCACCGTGGCTGACGACTTCGTCCGGCTGGGTCAGCTCGCAGTTGCCGCCGCCGGAAGCGCCCAGGTCGATGATCACGGCGCCGGCCTTCATCGATTCCACCATCTCCTTGGAGATGATCTTCGGCGCCGGACGGCCCGGTACGGCGGCGGTGGTGATCACCGCATCGGCATCGGCCATGTTCTTGGCGAGCATATCCTGCTGTTTTTTCTTCTCGTCGTCGCTCAGTTCGCGGGCATAGCCGCCTTCGGCTTCGGCCTTGACGCCCTCGGCCATGAGGAAGTCAGCGCCGAGCGATTCGACCTGTTCCTTGGTATCGGTACGCACGTCGTAGGCCGAAACCTTTGCGCCCAGGCGCTTGGCCGTGGCAATGGCCTGCAGTCCGGCCACGCCGGCACCGATCACCAGTACCTTGGCCGGGCGAATCGTGCCCGCGGCGGTGGTCAGCATGGGCAGGAATCGTTCCAGCTTCGATGCGGCCATGAGCGCGGCCTTGTAGCCGGCTGCCGAGGCCTGCGACGACAACGCATCCATGGATTGCGCACGCGTGATACGCGGCACCAGTTCCATGGCGAAGCAGGTCACCGATGCCTTGTTGAGCGCGTCGACGACATCCTTGTTGTTATGTGCCTGGACAAAGCTGACGAGCACCGCGCCCTTCTTCATCATGGCGATCTGCTTGGGCCCGGGCGCGTTGACTGCCAGCACCACGTCGGCACCGAAGATATCGGCCTCGCTGCCGGCAATCTCCACCGGCGCATTGTAGGCCTCGTCCGGAATCCGGCTGCCTTCGCCGGCACCCTGGGCGAGCAGGATTTCGATATTCATCTTGGCCAGCTTGTCGGCCACCTTCGGTACCATGGCGACACGCGTCTCGCCGCTGGCCGTCTCTTTCGGGACTGCGATTTTTACGCTCATGTGTTCTCTTGTTTTGTTGCGATGAATACCCGTCGCAGCGCGCAGACGATTGCCAAAGCGCTAATCCCCCCTGAGGCTGCGGTACCGGGTCGACCCGAAAACGAGTCTAACCGAAAGCCGGCAGCTTTCGTAGCGGCCCACACGACATTGACGACAGCAACTCAGCGAGCGCTCGGTGCGAGCTTCTTTTCGGCGTAGTCCGTGGGAATGTCGAAGCGCGCCGCTGGAAGGCGCTTGTGCGAGATGCTCACCAGCTGGCGTTTTTCGCCGGTGTTGGTATCGGTAAAGCGTATCGGCATGCCTGCCAGGTCGAGATATGGCAGTCCGGCGGCTTCGAAGCCGGTGCCGGCGAGCAGGGTCTGCATCAGTTCGAACATCGACTGCACGCTGTCGAAGCTCTGCTCGGATATGCCCAGCGCCTCGGCGCCCGCTACACACAGCGTTTCGGCCGGTTGGCCGTCACGTACCACCTGGACCACGTCGCATTTGATGCCGGCCACGGTTTCGCTGCGGCCGGTGCGATCCAGGCCGACGCGGTGTTCGCTGGAATCCAGCGCGGGCATCGACTGGAGCAGCGCCGCACGGGCGGTCGTGCGCTGTTTTTCTGGCAGTTGCTGCACTTTGGTTTCGATCTGCCCACGCAGCCGATCGACCTGGGAGCGGATGCTGCTGGCAGCACTCTTGTCCAGCTGCGTATAGGTGCGCGCGCTGGGATTGACGGTATAGATTGTCTGCTCGCTCTGGTCGTAGAGTTGCCAGTCCGGGCTCGCATCGTCGATACGCACCTCGCCTGGGCGCACATCCACGGTGAACTGTCCGCTTGCACCCTGATAGACGAGGCTACTGTCGTCGCTGGCGGCGTGGGCGCTGACCGTGAAGCCTGCCAGCACGGCAGCTGCTGTGGCGATTGAGAGCGTGAGACGAGTCATATAACAATCCGTGAAGGGCGAAAACGTGAGATAACCGGGGCTGTCCAAGTCATTCGTCAAGGCGGCGAGTATCAATGCCGTGCGAAAGTCTCTTGCATGGCTCATGCGATCGCCGCGCTGGGGCGGAGGTCGCACCACGCGCGGCGAACAGCGCTCCCTTGCGAGACATAGCATACGTGCCGAGATTCGATGCTCTCGCACGAAACGGCCACGGGCCATAGACTAGCGCCATGCTGCTCGTCGATGCCAGTGTCTATATCTTTCGTGCCTTCCACTCGCTGCCGTCGAGTCTGACCGGGCGCGACGAACGGCCGATGAACGCGGTCTACGGCTATGCCACTTTTCTGACCCAGCTGCTGGCCGCTGACGACGACGCCTCGGTGGCCGCCGCCTTCGACGAATCGCTCACGTCTTCGTTTCGTAACGATCTCTATGCCGACTACAAGACGACCCGCGAATTGCCCCCGGCTGCGCTCGTCGACCAGATCGCGGCGTGCCGGCAACTGACGCAGGCGATGGGCGTTGCGACGCTATCGAGCCCGATCTACGAGGCTGACGACTTGATTGGCACGCTCGCCGCGAGCGCCCAGGAGCCGGTCACGATCGTGACCTCCGACAAGGATCTGGCCCAGTTGCTCGGTCCCCGCGACATACTCTGGGATTACGCGCGAGAGCTGCGCTACGACCCTGCAGCGATTCGGCACAAGTTTGGCGTCGACCCGGTCGCCATACCCGATTATCTGGCGCTGGTTGGCGATAGCGTCGACAACATTCCCGGCGTACCCGGCATTGGTGCCAAGACCGCTGCGCGCCTGCTTGGCCTGTTCAACGGGCTCGAGCCCATGCTCGCCGATCTCGACGCCGTTGCGGCGAGCGGTCTGCGCGGCGCGAAATCGCTTGCCGAGAAGCTCGCGGGCCACGCCGATCAGGCGCGGCTGTCCAGGCGGCTGGCGACCATCGTCACTGATATCGAGCTGTCTGCCGACGAGCGCGATATCGCGCGCCGGCCGCCGAATCGGGACCGACTCGCCGCGCTGGGCGACGAACTCGGCCTGGGCGATCGCATACGTCGCCGGCTGGATCACGCGGCGGCGCAGGCGTGATCGACTGGGCGACGATTGACGCCGCCATCACCCAGGCGACCGGGGCGAGCTACACCAGCACAGGGCAGCACCGCGTGGGCGGCGGCTCGATCAACGTTGCCTATCGACTGGATGACGGCGTGCGGTCGTGGTTCGTCAAGCTCAATCGGGTTGATCGCGCCGACATGTTTGCCGCCGAAGCGGCCGGTCTGGCCGAACTGGCCCAGGCTGTCGGGCTGCGCGCGCCGGCTGTCATCGCCCACGGCATCACGCCGGCGCATGCGTTTCTGGTGCTCGAACATATCGAACTGCGGGCGCTCTCGCCCACCGCGATGACTCGGCTTGGCGAGGCGCTGGCCGATATGCACGGCGTGGTCGCGGCCCGCTACGGCTGGTACCGGGACAACACCATCGGGATCAGCCGACAGCCCAACGCGCGGCATGCCCGCTGGGCGGAGTTCTGGCGCGAAAACCGCCTGGCCACGATGCTCGATGCGCTGGCGCCCGAGCATCCCGCGCTGGCCCGCGAGGGCGATCGACTGCTGGCGCGGCTGGGCGGGCTGTTGGACGGGCACGTGCCGGAGCCATCGCTTGTGCACGGGGATCTCTGGGGCGGCAATGTCGCCATGGACGAACACGGCATGCCCGTGATCTTCGATCCCGCGGTCTATTACGGCGATCGAGAGACTGATCTGGCCATGGCCGAGCTGTTTGGCGGCTTTTCGCCGTTGTTCTTCGAGGCCTACTGGGGCGCATGGCCGATGAGCGACGGCTATCGGCATGTCCGCCGGCCGCTCTACCAGCTCTATCATCTGCTCAATCATGCGCGCCTGTTCGGTGGCCATTACGCGGCGGAAAGCCGGCGCGTGATCGCTCAGTTGTGCCGCGTCGGCTGATACCTGTGGCTGGCGCCGGTACAATCCGTAACAAAGGCGTTTTCCCTAGCCGAGTCGATCTGCCGCCATGTCCGCCATTCCCAAAGATATTCCAGTCCTGGATACCCGGCCCCCGGCCGGACTCACGCCGGGTTCGGTGGCAGCGAACAAGCTGACCAAACGGCTGCGTCGGCTCACCGGCCAGGCGATTACCGACTACGGCATGATCCGCGACGGCGATCGCATCATGGTCTGCCTGTCGGGCGGCAAGGACAGCTACACGCTGTTGGACATGCTCATCTATCTTCAAGCCAGGGCGCCCGTGCGTTTCCATCTCACGGCGGTCAACCTGGATCAAAAGCAACCCGGGTTCCCCGAGTTTGTGCTGCCCGAGTATCTCGAGCGACTCGGCGTGGATTACCACGTCATCGAACGCGATACCTACAGCGTCGTCACCGACAAGATCGCCGAGGGCAAGACCATGTGCGGTCTGTGTTCGCGGCTGCGGCGCGGCGTGCTCTATCAGTACGCGAAGGATCACGGCTACAACCGGATCGCGCTCGGCCATCATCGAGACGACATGGTAGAGACGCTTTTCCTGAACATGTTTCACGGCGCGCGGCTTGCTGCCATGCCGCCCAAGCTGCGCTCGGACGACGGTGAGAATGTCGTCATCCGTCCGCTGGCCTACTGCAGTGAACGCGATATAGAGAAATTCGCACGGCTCAACCAGTATCCGATCATTCCCTGCAACCTGTGCGGTTCGCAGACCAATCTGGCCCGCCAGAACATCAAGGCGATGCTCGCCGAGTGGGAAGAGACCGATCCCGGTCGTACCGAGCGGATATTCCGTTCCATGGGCAATATCGCGCCGTCGCAGCTGGCGGATTCGACATTATTCGACTTCGCTAGCCTCGAGACCGAACGCAATCAAACACACCCATCGGCGTGACTAGGGCCTGTTGCCGTTTCGTATGAGCGCCGCGTTGGAGTCCTCAAATCGTCTCAGGCAAGGCGCGAGTCGCAGGTCGTGGCGAGCCACGATCAAGACTTGCAACGCCGTCTGAGGCCCCTGGTAGATTTTTCAGGGAGGCCCAATCCTTCGGGACAAGGGCCCACAAATTAACGATATGCGGCAATACAGCGTTACAGCGCGCTTGAGTAGAATCACTACACGGCACTTGCTGCGCCTCGTCTTGCCGCAAAACAGCCCTTGGCGCGGTCTCGTACGAAACGGCAACAGGCCCTCAGCGTAAAACTGGACGGGCGATCAGGTCGATTTCTTGAAAAGGATTCTCAACTGCCCCATACTTTATGCGTAAGTGCACAGTTGTGCACTGCAGCTAAATTATTGATCCTCACGAGGTTCGTCACGCGATGAGCGAAAGGAAATTCCCGTCCAACCAGCATATGGACGACAGCTTCAACTGGGTAGAGTTTATCCCGATGGCGATCATGCATCTGGGACTGATCGGTATCTGGTGGACCGGGTTCACCTGGGCCTCGGTGTCCCTGTGTGTGGGCTTGTATATCGCCCGCGTCTTCGGAATTACCGGTGGCTATCATCGGTATTTCTCGCATCGTGGGTACAAGACCAGCCGCGTCTTCCAGTTCGTCATGGCGTTCCTAGGCGCCACGGCGATGCAGAAAGGCCCGCTCTGGTGGGCCGCCAAGCATCGCGAGCATCATCGCGACGCCGATATGCCGGCGGATTCGCATTCGCCGCGCCAGTACGGCGTGTTCGACGCGCATATCGGCTGGATCTATCGCGAAGCGCGCTCCAACCCCGATATGGACCTCATGAAGGACTTTTCGAAGTTCCCGGAGCTACGCTGGATCGAGCGCCACCTCTATATGCCGGGCGTCATCACTGCCGTGGTGTGCACGCTGATTGCCGGCTGGTCGGGCTTTCTGGTCGGTTTCCTGTTGTCCACGATTCTGGTCTATCACGCAACCTTCACCATCAACTCGCTGAACCACATGTTCGGCAAGCAGCGATACCTGACGGGCGACGACTCGCGTAACAACTGGTTCCTGGCGCTGTTGTCGCTAGGCGAGGGCTGGCACAACAATCACCACTACTACCCGGCGACCGCCCGCAACGGCTTCTTCTGGTGGGAAGTCGATGTGACCTATTACATGCTTCTTGGTCTTGAGAAAGTCGGCCTGGTGTGGGATCTGCGTCAGCCGCCCAAGACCATTCTCGCCAACGAGAAGGCGCCGACGCAGAAGATCATCGACAAGTGTGCGACCTATATCGCCGACGGCTTTTCGGCTGATCGCATCAGTGCGAACGTGCGCCGCCGCTGGGAAGGCAGCCACGTGCTCGACGACCTGCGTACCCATGCGACTACCAAGTGGAGTGCAGCCGAGGCGTATCTGGCCGAGATCGAGCTACCCGGGTTTCCGAGCGCCGAGGAGTTGAAGGCACGGGCCAACAAGCAGTTCAAGATCCGTCACGAGGGCCTGGATCGCGCTATCGAGCGCGCCCATGACATGCTGCGTAAATCCGTATCGCATCGCCTGATCGAGCAGGCCCAGGCCGAGCCGGCTCGGACCTGATCCAGGTTTTATATAGGCTGTGACAGGCAAGCCCGCCCCGGGAAACCGGCGGCGGGCTTTTTATGGTCTATCGTTTGCTTTGGCGGCCCAGGGCCGGGTGAGCAAAGCACGCTATGGTGCGGGGTGGTGCTTTGCTGCTGCGACACGGCAGGCTCAATACGCGCTGCCGCCTGGCCTGTGTGCAGCCGGGATGAGTGCTGAGCTTCTTGCCTGATACAGCAGGTGCGTGCTTCGCTCGAACGTACTCGGCGGTTACTCTTTTGTTCGGCTTGCTAGGGGCCTGATGCCAGCACACTGTCAGTCTTGACTGCACGTCGTGCCCATCGCCGCGGCGCTCAATCGAGCTTGTCGCGGTCGGCGGCCTGTTCTTCGTCGTCGGGTGGGTCGTCCTTGTCGTCGCCCTCGAGATCGCCGCCACAGAACTTGCAGTACTTTGCATCGACTTCGTGGCCACTGCGTTCGCAGTACGGGCATTGGCGACGTTGTCGCTCGACCCGGGTTTCGTTGGTGAGTTCGGCGGTGATGATGCCACCCGTGACCGCGAGCAGCGCATAGCCGAACAGGATGGCCACGCCCGCCAGCGCCTGGCCGATCGGTGTGCCAGGCGCGATATCGCCGTAGCCGACCGTGGTGATGGTGACGATCGCCCAATACATGCTCCGCGGAATGCTGGTGAAGCCGTGCTCCGGGCCCTCGACAACATACATCACTGATCCGAGGATGATCGTGATCAGTGTGAGCAGGCCGAGGAAGATCTGTACCTTGCGCTGGGCGTGCAGCAGCGAGCGCGTCAGCGTGTTGGCGTCGTTGGCATAACGCACGAGCTTGAGGACACGGAATATACGCATCACTCGCAGCACGCGTACGGCGACGAAATAATGGGCCGAGGGCAGCAGCATCGCCAGATATAGCGGTAGAACCGAGATCAGGTCGATCAACCCGTAGAAGCTGGTGATATAAGCCCAGCGTCGACGCGCGGCATAGATACGCGTCAGATACTCGATGCTGAACAGTGCAGTGAACACCCACTCGAGCAGGTGCAGGGTGACGCCGAAGCGCGCCTCGATCTGGCCCACCGAGATCAGCATCAGGTTGCCGACGCTGGCGATGATGACGATCAGAAGCGCGATATCGAACGCGCGGCCCGCAGGCGTGTCAGTGCCGAAGATGATCTCGCGAAGACTTTCGCGCAGGGTGTTTTCTTGATCGCTCATGCCACACAGTGTCGCAGAAGCGACCCGCCCGGGCCGATCAGCGGGCCGATCAACGGGTCAGCGACGTGACGCGACGCGACTGCCAGTAGTGCTGGCGCCAGTAGATATTGTCCAGGCGGGAGATGGTCACGCCCTTGCTGGTCGAAGCGTGCATGAACCGGCCGTTGCCAACATATACGCCGACATGACGACCGGCTCGACCGGTCTTGAAGAAAACCAGATCGCCCGGGCTCAGCTCGCCTCGGCTGACGGGCATGCCGCGTTCGGCCTGTTCGTGGGTGGTGCGAGGCAGGTCCAGCGACTCGATGGCGCCCAGCGTCTGACGTACGAAGCTGGAGCAGTCAATACCGTCGGCGCCGCGGCCACCGTAGCGATAGGGCACGCCTTGCCATTGCCGATAGTAATCGTGCAGGGCGTCCTCGATCGCGGCGTCGCCGCTGGAGTAGGGCCTGTGCCTGCTCGTGTAGGTAGGGTCGCGGGCCCACAGGCTGTCGGGCTGATCGCGACCGGCATCTCCGATATTGCGGGTCGCCGTGGTTTTGCCCTGGGTGGCGCAGCCGGAGAGCATCAGTGCAAGCAGGCCGAGTGCCAGCCAGGCGCGCGGGGCGGCACCCCCTGTGGTTATCGCGGCCATGGCAGGCCCGTCACCGGATACAGCAATGTCTGTCGGCGTGTATGCAAAACGTCAGCGCCCTCGCGCCCGATCACCCCAGGCCATAAGATAGCCGCATGAATCATCTTTTGGAAACCCCTCGCGGCGAACATGCGCCCCAGACCGTCGCCGCGGTGGATCTCGGCTCGAACAGTTTTCACATGATCGTGGTGCGCGACGACGGCGGGAAACTACATGTTGTGGATCGCCTCAAGGAGTCGGTGCGCTTGGCGGCTGGCCTGACCGAAGACCGAACACTCGATGCCGAGGCCTGTGAGCGCGCGCTGGCCTGTCTTGAGCGCTTCGGGCAGCGCCTGCGCGGGCTTGATCATGGCCATGTACGTGCGGTGGGCACGAATACGCTGCGCCGTGCCCAGGGCGCCGACGATTTCATCGAGCGGGCCAGTGCCGCCCTGGGCCATCCGGTCGAGGTCATCTACGGCGCCGAGGAAGCACGGCTGATCTACGGCGGCGTAATCCAGGATCTGGGCGATGAGTGGCCGCGTCGTCTGGTTGTGGATATCGGCGGTGGGTCTACCGAGCTGATTATCGGCGAGCACGCCGAGCCGAAGCTCGTGGAAAGCGTGTCGCTGGGCGCGGTCGTGCAGATGCGACGTTTTTTTGCCGACGGCAAGATCACGCGCAAGGCCTGGCAGGCGGCGATCATGGATGCACGCCTGACGCTGGAGCCGATCGCCCGGGCGTATCGGGAATCAGGCTGGGATATTGCGGTCGGCGCGTCGGGCAGCGTGAAGTCCATTCTGCGTGCGGCGGGGGTGTCGGATACACAGGAGATCATCACCCCGCAGTCGTTGCGCGAACTGGGGCGCGATGTGGTCAAGGCCGGGCGGGTCGACAAGCTGGCGCTGCCGGACGTCTCCGAGGATCGCCGTGCGATCTTTCCGGGCGGGCTGGCGGTCCTGACCGGCATTTTCGAGAGCCTGGAGATCGAGTCGATGCGCGTGTCCGACAAGGCGCTGCGTGAGGGAGTGGTCGCTGATCTGCTCGGGCGCCTGCACGATCGCGACGCCCGCGAAGACGGCGTGGTGTCGGCCAGCCGACGCTACGATGTGGACCATGGCCAGGGCGAGCGCGTGGCAGCGACGGCAATCCGGCTGCTGGGGCATGTGGATGCGGCAGATGATCCGACCAGCGGCATGGCGGTACGCCTGCTGCGCTGGGCGGCGCTGCTGCACGAGATCGGCCTGGCGATTTCGCACAAGGGCTATCACAAGCACGGCGAATACATCCTGCGGCACGCTGATCTGCAGGGCTTCTCGCGTGCCGATCAGGCGATTCTGGCCGCGCTTGTGCGGCTGCACCGCGGTCGGTTTCGCAGCGACGTGATCCAGACGCTGCCCTCGGTCTGGCGCGAAAGCGCCGAGCGCCTGGCGATTGTCCTGCGTCTGGCGGTGATTCTCCATCGCGGGCGCAATCCGCAGACCATCCCGCCCGCCCGTCTGCACACGACCAAGCGCGGCATCGAACTGGTCTGCGACAGCGAATGGCTGGAGTCACGGCCGCTCACCCGCGCCGATCTGGCCCGCGAGGCCGAGCTGCTCGGGCGTGCCGGCATCCGGCTGGCCAGCGCCTGCTGACAGCTGGGCAGGCGGCCGGGCTGGGTCAGCCGGCGTTGTACTCGCGCGTGGCCGCAAAGGTGATCTCGGGCCAGCGTTCCTGAGTGAGCTGCAGCTTCACACGCGAGGGCGCCAGATAGACCAGCGCGCCGCCGTGATCCTCGGCCACGCCGTCGTCCATGCGATTGCGAAAACGCGCGATCTCGCGATCGTCGCCGTAGATCCAGCGCGCGGTGTACACGCCGATCGCCTCGAAGCCGGCGTTGACGTTGTATTCGGTGCGTAGCCGCTCAGCGACCACATCGAACTGCAGTACGCCGATCGCGCCCAGGATCACGTCGTTGTTGTTGACCGGCCGGAACACCTGGGTCGCGCCTTCCTCGCAGAGCTGATCGAGGCCCTTGTGCAGTGCCTTGGCCTTGAGCGGGTCGCGCAGTACCACGCGCTGGAACAGCTCCGGAGCGAAATTGGGGATGCCGGTGAACTGCAGGTCCTCGCCCTGGGAGAAACAGTCGCCGATAGCAATGGTGCCGTGGTTGTGGATGCCGATGATATCGCCCGGCCAGGCACTCTCCGCCGCCTCGCGCCGATTGGCCATGAAGGTGATCGCATCGTTGATACGGATCTCCTTGCCCGCTCTGAGATGCTGCATCTTCATGCCTTTTTCGTAGTGGCCCGAGCACACGCGCATGAACGCGATGCGATCGCGGTGCTGCGGATCCATATTCGCCTGGATCTTGAATACGAACCCTGACAGCGGCGCCTCGCTGGGCACCACGTCGCGCGAGGTCGTGGCGCGTGGCTGGGGGCCTGGCGCCCATTCGACAAATGCGTCGAGCAGCGGGCGGATACCGAAGTTGTTCACCGCGGAGCCGAAGAACACCGGCGTGATCTCGCCGGCCCGATACAACTCCAGATCAAAACCATCGCCGGCTTCGCGCACCAGCTCGATCTCTTCGAGCAGGTCCGCGTAATAATGCCCGGCAATCTCCTTGAGGCGAGGGTCGTCCAGACCGTCGAGCGTCACGGTCTTGCCGCCGGCCTCGTTGTCGGTGCCTTCATAGAGATGCACCTTGTCCTCGAGCAGGTGATAGACGCCCTTGAACTGGCTGCCCATGCCGATCGGCCAGGTGATGGGCGCACAGGCAATGCCCAGCACTTCCTCGATTTCGTCGAGCACTTCCAGCGGCGGGCGGCCTTCGCGGTCCATCTTGTTGATGAAGGTGAAGATCGGCGTGGTGCGCAGCCGGCAGACCTCCATCAGCTTGATCGTTCGCGGTTCGACGCCGCGGGCGATATCGATCACCATCAGCGCGCTGTCGACAGCGGTCAGCGTGCGATAGGTATCTTCCGAGAAATCCTCGTGGCCGGGGGTGTCCAGCAGATTGACGATACGGTCGTTGTAGGGAAACTGCATCACCGACGTCGTCACCGAAATACCGCGCGACTGCTCCATGGCCATCCAGTCGGAGGTGGCATGACGGGTCGCCTTGCGGCCCTTGACTGTCCCTGCCAGCTGGATCGCGCCGCCAAACAACAGCAGCTTTTCGGTAAGCGTGGTCTTGCCGGCGTCGGGGTGCGAGATGATGGCAAACGTACGTCTTTTCGCGGATTCGCGCGCGACCGGGCTGTTGTCGTGGGCGGGGGGTGTACTCATCGGGGCTCCGGACGAACGTAATGCTCTGAGTGAGCTGAAAAAATAACTGTATAGTGCAGCACTATACATAGTTAACGGAAATGTAATTAGGAAAGACGATCGGTTGTGCCTATAATTCCGCCCAAGGCGACACGATGCAATGTCTGTCGCCAATGCAGATCCGGTGCTCCCCCTCACCGTTTCCTGCCAAACGCAGCGGTTGCACTCCCCAGTGTTATCGCTGCATCGGCCGCGCTGTTCTCCCCTGACGGCGTGGTCATCAAGGCCCGGATCGGTTGCCCTCCCGATTCGGGCCTTCCTTTTTTATGGCGTGTTATGAATGCCTCGATATCCGACAATGCGCCGATCGAACTCGCGCCAGATCGACGTAATATAAACCAGTAGAAACACGGCGATCATCAATTCCTTGACCTCGCCGGCCTCGATATCAAATGGCCACGGCACATTGCCGATCGTTTTTCTCAGAATCTTCTCGGGTATCGATGCCAAGGGCGCGATCAACGCCGCCGGCACGCAGATGATGCCCGGCATCACCGCCGATTTGAAGCCGCCGAGCTTGTATGTGGCACCACGCGCTGCCCGGAACAAGGGCACGATTGCGCCGCCGATCAGTATGATTGCCGACAGCAGGTTGCGCGGCAGCTGATCGAGCAGCGAGCCCGCGAGCTCGTTCGAATTGTGGAAGTTGGTTTCGTTCTGATTATTCAGTGTCTGCCAGGAAGCCGGCGTGTCCCAACCGAACAGATGCTGGCCCCAGCTTGCCTCCTCGCCGCCGAAGTAGAGACAACCCAGACAGAAGCAGATCAGGAAAAACCGCAGCGTGTTGTCGCCGAGCGTCCAGGACAGATACAAGACGCGGAGCCCGACGAGCAGTGCCGCTCCGAGCAGCAATATAGTAGTCACCTCAGTGAACCCCGACTCGTGTTCAACCAAGCCGTTGTAAGTCAGCTCGTCGAGCAGCCAACGCGCCAGGAAGTGGCCGAAATAGAGAACGATGGGAAGCCATAGCCAGAACCATTGCGGCACCGGCGACTTGTCTATTGAGTGCATGAGGCTATTGTCTCCAGGAGGTAAAAGTTATCGAATGACAAACGATGCGGGCAGGTCTGACGCTGACGGCGCATCGTATTCGTGGATATCGGTGACGCGAGCCATTGCCGGCCCGTCGACCAGCCATGCGTGCAGGCGATCCATCGCCGTGGTGTCGCCGCCGGCGACCAGTTCCACGCGACCGTCCTCGAGGTTGCGAACCCAGCCGCGCAGGCCCAGCCGGCCAGCGGTGTCGGCCGTCGCGGCGCGAAAGCCCACGCCCTGCACACGTCCACTGACGATAAGATGACGTACGATCATGAAGTTGGCCCCTATCAGTGCTTTACTTAAATTTTAACAAAATCATAACGCGAGTCGATTGATGCTGGATTTTCTTCGTCGACCATTGCGCCGGCTGTCGGGCCGTGACGCACGCGTGTCGCGCCCACACGACGCGCGAGTGCAGCTGCACTTGCCCAATCCCTATGGCGGCGCGCCGTGGATGACGGCCACCGTGGCGTTAAGCACGATCCCGCACGGCCAGGGCGAGACGCTGCGCCTGCGTGCCCATATCGACGGTTGCCTGCGGCTTCCCGGCGCGGTCAATCTCCACCAGCGGCTGGGCCAGAGCGAGTCGGGCCCGCGGTCGCTGACAAACCGCAGCCGAGGGGTGGCCGCGAGCCTGGTACGGCGCGCGGTCGAGCGGGTGCCTGCTGAGCGGCTGGAGTTTTTGTCGTCGCGCCGCTGGCGCAGCTGGCTGGATGTTCAGCTGAGCACATCGCCGTTGGATGGCGGCGCCGAGGCGCTGATGCCGGAACGCCTGCGTGGCGTGTATGGCAGTGGCCTGCCCCGAGCGCGTGCGGGTGAGCCCCGTATCGGCGTCTGGAGCGGCCCGGCCGGCGGTGTGACCGGGGGCGTCGCCGAACTCGTACTACTGCAGCTGGATGAACGGGATTTCGGCGTTCGTACCCGCAAAGGGGCTCGGCCGGGCTTCAATCTCAATGCCAGTATCGCGCAGCTTGTCGAGCCTGCTTCGAGTGATGATCCGGGCGACTGAATACAGCGCGCCTGCGGGCGATTGGAATTGACTCGAAAGCGGTTTTAAAAGAGCATAGCGCTGCGCCGGGCTGCCTGGCGCAGGGCAGTTACCGGGAGATTTTTGATGATGCAGAGCTGGCGTACGGGCCTGATGGCGTTGGTGTGTTGTCTGATGACGGCCGCACCCGCGTTCGCCCAGGAGCAGGGGGATGCCGAGGGCGACGCCGCCGCGGGCAAGGAACGCTTTTATACCTGTGTCGGTTGCCACGGGATCAAGGGGTATGCGAATGCGTATCCGACTTATCACGTGCCCCGGATCGGCGGCCAGCATGCGGCCTATATTGTCGCCGCACTCAAGGAATACCGCGAGGGCAAGCGCAAGCATTCCACAATGCATGCGCAGGCATCGAGCCTGAGCGACGATGATATCCAGAACATCGCGGCCTTTCTGTCGAAGCAGAAGCCGGAATGACGGGGCTTAGAACGATGATTCAGTTTTTTTCGCGTGCCATGCCGATGCGCGTTCTGGTGATGCTTGCAGCCGTACTTGCGTCGAGCGTGGCCGTTGCACAATCCGGCGAGGGCGATGACGCCAAGCCGGCAGGCAACGACTGGGTCGAGCAGACCGTCCAGACCTGTGCGGCCTGTCACGGCAAGCAAGGCGTGGCACAGACCGCGAACTTTCCGATTCTGGCGGGCCAGTATCAGGATTATCTGTTGCACAGCCTCAAGGCCTATCGTTCCGGCGATCGCCAGAACGGCATCATGGCCGGCCAGGTGCAGGGCATGACGGATGCCCAGCTCAAGGCGTTGTCGGTGTATTTCAGCAAGCAGACGGTCGGGCCGCTGCATACACCGCACGTCGACTGAACGGGTGAGCGAGCAGGGTGCCTCTGATTCAATCAGAGCTTCCCTAATCTCAACAGGTAATACGCTATGTCCAATTTCGCGATCTATATGGTTGGTGTCGTGGTGGTCGCCACTGCACTCGGCTACGGCGCCTATACGCTGGCCGTGCCGCCCATCTGGATCGGCGTCGGCGCTGCGGTGATCATCGGATTCGGTCTCATGGCCGCGGTGAAAAAGACACGTCAGCCCAGCCATAGCCGCAATCGCCGCTGATCAGCACGAGGCTGTGCTTTCGCAATGCCCAGCCGGCGTGCGCTATTCCGCGATATAACCCAGTTTCGCGAGCAGCCCGTCGAACTCGTCAAGATCGTGGAAGGCAATGCGCAGCTCACCGCGCCGACGATCAGGTTCGTAGCTGATCTGTACGTCGTTGCCGACATGCTCGGCCAGCCGTGACTCGAGCTCTGCCATATCGCCGTCGACCTTGATCGGCTCGGCTGGGGGCTGTGCGTTGCGCCTTGCGGCGGCCTCGAGCGCCCGTACACTCATCCTGCGATCGGCAGCCTCGCGGGCCAGCGCGATCTGGCGGGCGGCGCCCAGGCCGGCCAGAATCTTGGCATGGCCCAGTTGCAACGCCCCGTTTTCGACAAGCGCCTGGACGGGTTCAGCAAGCGAGCGCAGGCGTAGATAGTTGGTCACATACGCGCGTGATTTGCCGATTTTCCGGGCGACGTCGTCGTGGGTGAGCGCAAAGCGCTCGCACAGCCGGCCCAGGCCGTGCGCCGTATCCATCACGCCCAGCGACTCCCGCTGCAGATTCTCGATCAGGCCGAGTACCACGGCATCGTTTTCGCACAGATCGTTGCGCACGATGGCCGGCAGCTGGCCAAGCCCGGCCTGCTGCGCGGCGCGCCAGCGTCGCTCGCCGGCGAGCAGTCGATAGCCGTGCTCCGGGTTGCCGCTGACCACCACGGGCTGGATCACGCCCGATTCGACGATAGAGGCCGTCAGTTCGGCCAGCGCTGCGTCGTCGAATGCGGTTCGTGCCTGACCAGTGCCCGGTCGGATCAGATCGGTACCGATACTCACGACCTGCTGGAGGCGGCCGCCGGGCGCGGTATCAGACACGGGAAAGTCGGGCATGGGAGGCAACGTCGGCGACAGGCTGCGTGGTAAGCTCGATGGTGACAGGGTGGAGTCTATAACCATAGCCGGGTGCCTGCGTAGCACCGGGTATTTGTGCGAGGATCGACATGCGCGTCCGACAATTTCTCAAGCCGCGCACGGTGACTCGGGAAGTCGATGCGCTGGTCGATGCGCTACCCAAGCATAATATGGGATCGCAGGGATACGACCCCTGGGGGCTCAACCCCGACACCGCCAAGATATCGTTCATGGCCGTGCGTTGGCTCTACGACAACTACTTCCGGGCGCGGGCGTTCGGACTGGACAATATCCCGGCCGAAGGACGCCTGCTGATCGTGGGCAACCACAGCGGTCAGCTGCCCATGGATGGGGTAATGGTGAGTTTTGCGGTGGCCAACCAGCCCGAGAACGCGCGTCTGCCGCGTTCGATGATCGAGCGCTGGTTTCCTTCGGTGCCATTTCTGGGCAACTGGATGAACTCGGTCGGCGGGGTCATCGGTGATCCCAAGAACTGCGCCAAGATGCTCGAGCGCGACGAGGCAATCGTCGTATTTCCGGAGGGTATTCGCGGCTCCGGCAAGTCGTATCGGCTGCGCTATCAGCTACAGCGCTTTGGCCACGGCTTCATGCATCTGGCGATGGAGTACAACACGCCGATCGTGCCCGTGGGCGTGGTGGGCTGCGAAGAGACCATGCCGTCGCTGGCCAATATCAAGCCGCTCGCGCGTGTGCTCGGCCTGCCGTATTTCCCGTTGGCGCCGCTGGTGCCGCTGCCGGCGCGTGTGTTCATGAACTTCGGCAAGCCGATGCATTATGCCAACGACGCGCGCAACGAACGCGACGTCGAGTGGCGGGTCGAAGAGGTCAAGGACGCGATCCGTGACCTGATCGATACCGGCATCGCTCAGCGCAAGAGCATTTTCTAGGGCCCGTCCATGACCGATAAGAACACGCGAAAAACAGGGGCGGGCAATGGCTCGGTTGCCCCAAAACGCAAGACGCCGGCGCGCCGGCGGGCGCCCGCGGACACCGCGCGCAAGGCCGCGCCGGCCGGCATTGGCAGCGCCACCCGCGGCAAGGTGATGGTCACGGGTGCGGCCGGCGCGCTCGCACAGCACGTGATTGCACTGCTGCGCGAGAACTACGATGTGATCGGCGTCGAATTCCGTGGGCTGCAGACCAGTTACCCGGACACAGTCGACTACGTAGTGGATTTCAACACGCACCCATTCGAGGACGTGTTTCGTGAGCATGGCTTTACCGCCATCATCCATCTGGGGCGAATCCGCTTCACCCAGTCCACCCGTGGCCGGCGATACTCGGCGAACGTGACCGGCACCGCGCGGCTGCTGCGTCTGGCGCTCCAGTACGGCGTGGAGCAGGTGATCGCCTTGTCGACCTTCCACGTATACGGCGCCGACGCGCGCAACCCGTCGCTCATCGACGAGGAATACCCGATGCGCGCGGCCAATCTCATGCGTGAGATCGTCGATGCGGTCGAACTCGAGAATCTTTTCAATATCCATCTGTACAAGCATCCCGAGCTCAACATCACGATATTGCGGCCCTGCCATATCGCGGGGCCGGGCATCAGTAATGAAATCAGCCGCATGCTCGCGCAGCCGGTCGCCCCGTGTCTGCTTGGCTTTTCGCCGTTGATGCAGTTCATCCATGTGGAAGATATGGCCGAGGCCGTGATGAGATCGTTCGAGCGCAACCATCCGGGCGTATATAATGTCGCACCGGATGACTATGTCTCCTACCAGGATGCGCTTCAGCTGGCCGGCTGCCGACGGTTGTTCCTGCCGTCGGTGCCGCCGATGCTGGCCCGGCGGGCCGTGCGGGCACTGGGACGCTATGCGCCACCGAGTTATCTGATCAATTTCTTCAAGTACGCAGTAATCATCGACGGTAGCCTGTTTGCGCGTACTTTCGATTTCCAACCGCAGCGCTCGCTGACGGAACTGCTGGGCCATTACCGTGGCAACAAGTAGTTCGTGGCGTGCGCTTTTCGAGGCCGATACAAGATGAATAGCTTTTCCCGATTCTTCAGCCGATTCCTGGCCCACGGCGCCGGTCTGTTGAGCGTAGTCGTTCTGGCTGGTTGTGCGCATAGTCCGCCGTCGGATCCCTGGGATCCGATCGAGCCGGTCAACCGCGCGGTGTACAAGTTCAACGACACCGCCGATCGCTATATCCTGCAGCCGGTCGCGCGTGGCTACGACAAGATCACCCCGGATCCGGTCCAGCGCAGCATCGGCAACTTCTTCGATAATGCCCACCAGCCCGTGAGCATCGTCAACAGCGCGCTGCAGCTCAAGTTCGGTTCGTTCAACGAATCACTGGGCCGTTTCATGGTCAACACCACCGCTGGCGTCGGCGGACTGTTCGATGTGGCCACCGCGATTGGTATCAACGATCCGGACGAGGATCTGGGCCAGACGCTGGGCTATTGGGGGCTTGGCCAGGGCCCGTATCTGGTTCTGCCGTTCCTGGGGCCCAGCAGCGGCCGCGACTTCACTGGCGGACTGGGTGACCAGTTTCTCTATCCGATCAATTACCTCGATGAATTCGACGCCATTGATGAGGACTATCCCTGGATTCCCTACGCATTGCGCGGTCTTGAAGTGCTCAATCTTCGGGCCAGCCTGCTCGGCTTCGAGGAAACGCTCGCCCAGCAGTTCGACCCCTATGCCTTCATGCGCGGTTACTATCTGGAAAATCGCCTGAAGTCGGTCTACGACGGCAACGTGCCGGCGAACCGTCTGTACGGTGACGACGACGCGGCCAGCGACGAAGAATAAACGTCGTCATGACCGAACAGGCCCATGCCCGGGCCCAGTCGTTGTCCGGGGCCACGGACATGCAGGAGTTGATCGCACTCTCGCGGGAAGCGCTGCATGGACGGGCCTCGCATTATTTCAAGGCCGGTGGGGCGACAGAACCCGAGGTGGCGCTGGTGGCCTGTGGCGGCGCCAGGGCCATTCTCAAGGACTATGCGCGCACGCCGGGCTGGTTCGGGCGGGTGATCGCGCCGGTGCTGATATGGCGTGAGGCCAGTGCATTGCGGCGTCTGGCCGGTGTCCGCGGCATTCCTCGGATCCATCGCCAGCTCGATGCGCGCGGCCTGCTCATGGAATATATTCCGGCCACGCCGTGGCCGAAGGCAGGCGCGCCGGAGGCCGCTTATCTCGAGCTGGATCGGCTGGTGGGCGCCATGCACGAGCGCGGTGTGGCGCACTGCGACCTGCGGGCGCCCAGCAATATTCTGATGGACGATGAGGGCATGCCATATATCGTTGATTTCGTGGCCCGTGTCTGCCGTGGCCGGATCTGGAATCTGCCGTGGAATTGGCTGTTTCGGGAGTTCGTGGCCGCCGATCGGAGTGCGCTGGTGAAGCTGCGGGTACGCTTTGCGCCGCGTCTTGCCTCGGCCGCGGATCGACAGAGCCTGACCGAACGCGGCTCGATCGAGCGCATCGCCCGTGCTATCGGCCAGACCAGCCGCAACCTCGTGCGGCTGTTCGTCCGCTCCAAATGACTGCGCGTCGCCCACGCCCACGTCGGATATACGCCAGCGCACCGCACGGCGGCCACGCCTCGACGCCGCTCGTTTTCTTACTGCAAGACATACCATGCCGTTTTTGATCCGTTTCTTCATGCTGTTCATGCCGCTGCTGCGCTGGCCGGTGCGCGCGTGGATCAATACCCATGCTTCACCGTCGGATCTAGACGAGATCGCACTGTCCCCCGACAAACCCGTGTGTTACGTGCTGCCGGTGGCCAGTCTCGTGGACTGGCTGGCGCTGGAAGTCGCCTGTGCCGAGCACGGTCTGCCGCGGCCCTTTCTGGCCGGCAACGCCATGCCCCGGAACGATCGTGCGGTGGTGCTGGCGTTGCCGGTGGGCCGAAGCCGGGCCCGCTCCGAGTTGCATCGCATCGTCTCCCGGGGCCTGCACGACAAGAGCTTCGACGTGCAGATGGTGCCGGTATCGGTGTTCTGGGGGCGCAACCCGGTCAAGGAAACGTCGTTGTTCCGGATCCTGTTTGCCGACAGCGAGCGCACCGGCATGCTGCGCAAGTTTCTGATCGTACTCGCAAATGGCCGGAATACGCTGGTGCATTTCGGCCAGCCGCTGGACTATCGCGCGTTTCTCGACGACGACGCGCCGCCGGCCACGCTGGTGCGCAAGCTCGTGCGCGTGCTGCGGGTGCATTTCCGACGTCAACGCGCGGCCACGCTGGGCCCGACGTTATCCCGGCGTAGCCAGCTGATCAATTCGCTGCTGGCCGATCCCGACGTACGACACAGCCTGGAAGAGGCCGCTCGACGCGAGGACACCACGCTGTCGGTGGTTCGTGCGCGCGCGCGCGACTATGCCAATGAGATAGCGGCCGACTATTCCAATATCGCTATCGGCTTCATGCTGCGGGTGCTCACCTGGCTATGGAATCGGATCTACGACGGCGTCGATGTCCGTCATCTGCAGCGTCTGCGTGCGACCACCCACGACCGCCGTGAAGTGATCTATCTGCCCAGCCACCGCAGCCATATGGACTACCTGCTGGTGTCCTATATCCTCTACAAGGAAGGGCTGGCGCTACCGCAAGTCGCCGCCGGGGTGAATCTCAACTTCTGGCCTATCGGGGCGCTGCTGCGCCGCTGTGGCGCGTTCTACCTGCGCCGCAGCTTCAAGGGCGACCGGCTCTACACGGCGGTGTTCCGGGCCTATGTCGACGTGCTCATTCAGCGCGGCCAGCCCATGAAGTTCTATCTCGAAGGGGGGCGCAGCCGTACCGGTCGGCTGCTCGCGCCCAAGACCGGCATGCTGTCGATGGCAGTGACCAGCGCGCTGGGCAGCAACGGTGCGCCAACCGCGATCGTGCCGGTCTATATCGGTTACGACCGGGTCATGGAGGTCAACAAGTACTTCGACGAACTACGCGGCACGCGCCCCAAGAAAGGGGAATCCGTGGGTGATCTGGTGCGCAGTTCGACCAAGGTACTCAAGCGTCGATACGGACAGGTATGTGTCTCGTTTGGTGAACCGATCGATCTTCAGGGCTACGCCGATACGCATCTGCCGGACTGGCGCCGCCAGATGGCCGGTCTCGACGTCGATACCCGGCCGAAGTGGCTACAGCATTTTGTTGCCGACCTGGCCGATCGCGTCATGGAGGGCATCAATGCCACCGCGACGCTCAATGCCACCGGGCTGGCCTCTCTGGTGCTTCTCGGCAGCCCGCAGAAGGCCGTGGCAGAGAACGAGATGGTGCATACGCTCGAGCTGCTCGCCAAGTTGGCCCGCACCAGTCCGTACTCGGCCGACGCGACCGCGCCCGGGCCGGACGTCGACGGCGAAGCGATGCTCGCCGAGGCCGAGCCGACCATGCGCATGCTGCGCGTGCCACACGCCTGGGGCGATGTACTCACGGTGGAATCGCGTCAGGCCGTGCTGCTGACCTATACGCGCAACAACGTCATGCATCTGTTCGCGTTGCCGTCGCTGATCGCCAACTTCTTTGCCCATTTCGAGCAGCGCAATCGACGTGCCCTGCTGGCGGATGCGCTGGAGCTGTACCCGCTGCTGGCCTCCGAGCTGTTCCTGCGATGGCCGGTGGACGAGGCCGAAGCCGCGCTCAACGATGCCATTGACGGCATGATCGCCACCGGATTGCTGATGGTCGACGATAAAGACCGGCTGCGTCGTCCGGAAGCAGGCACCCACGAATTCGCTGCCCTGGTGAGCCTGTCGCGGATCATGCGCGAAGCGCTCGAGCGCTATGCGATGACCGTGATGCTGCTCAGCCACAACCTGGACGTGGGCAGCATCATCGAGCGCGGTCGCTTCGAGCGCCAGTGTCAGCTCATGGCCGAACGCATGGCGATCGTGTCCGGGCGTAACAGCCCGGAGTTCTTCGACCTCAGACTGTTCCGCAATTATCTGCAGACCCTGGTACGAGTCGGCCTGCTGGAGCAGCAGGGCAACCGCCTGCATATCGACGAGCGCCTGCGCAACGTGGCCGAACATGCGTTGCGACTGCTGGGCTCGGACCTGCGTCAGTCGATCGCGCATCTGACCTCATTGCCGCATCTCGAGGATGCCAAGCCGACGGCTGCAGTGGCCGCCGCGGCCAGCGACCCGGAACAGGATCGCGACTGACTCTCAACGCACTGGCGATCGCAAGTGGTGGCCGGCCACTGCCGTTCGCGAGGCCGTGTTGGTCGAGGTCCCGGCGGGTCAGTAAGCCGGCGCGGGCGGCTGCCAGAGATAGAGCGGCTGGCCGACGCCGTCGCTGCCCGCGGACAGTTCGATCGGGATTCCGGCCGCGTTTACGCCGAGTGCGCTACCGCCGACCGGGCTCTCGGCCAGCAGGCTCGACGGCGCTGCGCGGCCCTGGTAGTACCGCACGATCCGTGCATCGTCGTCTTGCGCACTGCGCCGGGCCAGCGCGATGACGTCGTCCAGATGACCGATCCGATCGATCAGGCCGAGCCGCAGCGCGTCGTCGGCCGCCAGTATCCGTCCGTCGGTGATTTCGTCCAGATGGGCCCGATTGAGGTCGGGACGCCCGGCTTCGACCACCTGCACGAACCGGGCATACAGGGAGTCGACCACGCGCTGGACGATGGCGCGTTCATCCGGGCGTTCGGTGCGCAGCGGCGACAGGATGTCCTTATGGGCGCCGGAGGTGATGGTCTGATCCTTCAGGCCCAGCTTGTCCATAAGACCGGCCGCGTTCACCCCGATAATGATCACGCCGATCGAGCCGGTGATGGTGGTGGGCTGAGCGATGACCGGATCGGCCGCCATGGCCACATAGTAGCCGCCGGATGCAGCCACGCCGGCGAGGCTTGCGATCACCGGCACGCCGGTCTGGGCGTGATAACGCTGGATACGCGCATGGATCTCGTCGGCGGCCGATACCGTGCCGCCCGGGCTGTTGATACGCAGCACGACCGCCTTGATGGCGTCGTCATCCGCGGCCTTGTCGAGCGCCCGATCGATCGTGGCCAGCGTCGAGGGCTGCTGGACGAACCCGAGCGCGCGGCTCGACGCGGTATCCGAGATGAAGCCCGAGATCGGCAGCCACAGCACCTTGGCGTGGCCTTCGCCTTCGACGGTGGTTTCCTGAAGGCTATTATCGCCGCCGCCACCCAGCGGATTGATCGTGATGCAGCCGGTAAGTGCAAGCGCCGCTGCAACCAGCACGGCCAGGCCGCGGTAGTGTCGGTGGGACACCCTAGTGAACCTGAGTCTGCCAGGCCTCGATCGCGGCGATCGCGCGCTGTGTGGACTGGGTGAGACAGTGCTTGGCTTCGTCACGCTGGTCGTCCTCGAAGTGCGACCAGGCCATGGCGATGAACGGCCGGGCCTCGTCGATGACGTTCTGCTCGTGCAACTGACGGTAGGCGGTCTCCAGTGCGGCCAGGCACTGGCCGATCGCATCGGCCGGCAGCTTGGCCTGCTGGAAAACCATCACGCAGGCGCCGGTAGCGGCATTGTCGAGCATTTCGGGGCGCACGTCGGCGTCCGGATAGTGCTCGGCGTAGAGATCGGCCATACGCGTGACCATTTCCACCAGCGCCAGCATGGCGGCCATGTCGTCGTGCAGCGTGGGGTGGCCGCGCTTGGCAGCGACTTCGGCGGCCACCTGCAGGGCCGGCCCGACCACGCGATGATAGGCATCGGCGTCCATGGCCTCGGGGCTCAGGTTTTCCGGGTCCAGGCGTGGGGTCGGCTCGGCGTCATTCATAGGGCATAACCATGGGGTGATCTTGTGATGTGCAGGCCGCGGGCCGGCGTTTGTATTGACACACCATCGCCCATTTGAGGGCGGCCTGTAAAAACACAGGATTGGGGCGACAGGCTCGGGTCACAAGCGATAATCTGTCGCGCCGCGCCGCGCCGCGCCGCGCCGCGCCGCGCCGCGTCCGGTGCCGCCTGCGGCAGGGATCAGCCTCAATTGGCCGGGATGATCACCTGGACGCGGCCGCCGGTCTCGCCATGGGTCAGCTCGATGCGGCCGGTATAGGCGCGCACGATCTCGGCGGCCACCGCCAGGCCCAGGCCCTGGCCCTCGCGCGTGGTGTCTGCGCGCACGCCGCGCTCGAGCAGGCGCTGAGCGTCGTGGCCGAAGCCGTCGCCGTTGTCGTCGACGCGCAGATGCAGGTCGTTGTTCTGGTTGGATGCGCCTACTACCACCTTGCCGCGACCGTACTTCGCGGCGTTGTCCATGAGATTGCCGAGCAGTTCGGTGAGATCGCCCTCGTCGATAGGGCCGGTCAGGCGCGCATCGATCTGCACCTCGAATCGGGTGTTCTGTTCGGCATAGACCTTGGTCAGCGTACGCGCGAGCTTGTGGGCTACCGGCGCTATGATCAGCGCCGGTGCCAGGCTGCGTTTGCCCGCGGCGGCGGCTTTTTGCAGCTGATAGTCGAGGATATCGTTCATCCGCATCAGCTGAATGCGCAGCGGGGCCCGCTGGGCCTGGGGCATGTCGTCGTCCTCGGCCAGTCCGCGCAGGATAGCCATCGGCGTCTTCATGCTGTGGGCCAGATCGCCGAGCGCGTTGCGATAGCGCACAAGCCGGGCCTGATCGTTGGAGAGCATGGCGTTGAGGTTGGACACCAGCGGCTGAATCTCGTCGGGGTAACGGCCCTCGATGCGGCGTTGCTCATGCGATTGCAGCGTTGCCAGATTGCGCGCGAGGCGCCGCAGGGGCGCCAGGCCCCAGCGCAGGATCAACAGTTCGACGAGTAGGAGAGCCAGCGCGGAACCCAGCAGCAGGGTCCAGAGCACGCCGCGAAAGCGCTGCATCTGTTTGATGAAAGTGGCGGCATCCTGGGCCACGACAAGCGTATAGCGGTAGTCGTCGCCCGCGTCGGTCACCCAGCGGAAGCCGAACGACAGGGCAATCAGCGTGCCGCCGTCGCGCTCGACGCGCGCCAGCAGCCACTCGCCAACCGCAGGCGTGGCCTCCAGAGCGATCGTGCCCAGCAGCGACGGCGAGCGCCAGACGGGCTCGTCCTTATCATCCAGAACCAGCGCATAGAGCCCGGATTCGGGGCGGGTGAGATCGGATTCGGGCAGCACGCGCGAGGCGAGCTTGAAGCTGCCGTCGTCGGTGATTTCAGCGCTGCCGAGCAGGGCGTAGCTCAGCCCCTGCAGACGGTCGTGCTCGGCCTGGTTGGCGCGCTCGCTCACGGCGGTCTCCAGAGCCAGACCGGTGAGCAGGATGAAGGCCAGCAACAGGACTGCGGTCGCAGCGAGCAGCCGCGCCCGCAGCGAGTTCATCACGGGCTGGCGGCGCCGGTATCGCTTGCGGCCGATCGATCATCTCGTGCCAGACGATAGCCGCGGCCACGCAGCGTCTCGATTGGCTTGCGGGTGCCGTCCGGGTCGAGCTTGGCGCGCAGGCGCCGCACGAACACCTCGATCACGTTGGAATCACGCTCGGCGTTCTCTTCGTAGATATGCTCGGTCAGCGCGGTCTTGGAGACCACCTCGCCGGCATGCAGCATCAGGTGCTCGAGCACGCGATACTCATAGGCCGTCAGCTCGATCGATTCACCCGCCACGAACACTTCCTGGCGCGATGTATCGAGCACGATATCGCCGGACTCCAGCTTGGGCTGTGCCCAGCCGCGCGAACGGCGCACCAGCGCCTGAATACGCGCGGTGAGTTCCTCCGGCTGAAACGGTTTGACCACGTAATCGTCGGCACCGGCCTCCAGCCCCTCGACCTTGTCCTGCCAGCGGCTGCGCGCGGTCAGGATGAGGATGGGATAATCCAGCCCGGCCTCACGCACTTCGCGGATGATATCCAGCCCGGTCGGGCCGGGCAGCCCCAGATCGATGATCGCGATATCGATCGGATACTCCAGGGCAAAGAACATGCCTTCCTCGCCCTCGCCGGTCGCGTCGACGGCAAACCCGTCGCGGCGCAACTGTACACAGATCTGCTCGCGCAGATCGACGTCGTCCTCGATAACCAGTGCTCGCATTGATGCGTCGTCCTCTGCGTGCAGTACAAGTGCTCGCGTTATTTGCGGGCCTCGACGTGGACGACATGAACGCGCCCGCCGTCGAGCAGCTTCACCCGATAATACGGCCCACCCGGACCGTCTTCCAGTACGACGTTGAGCACGCGGCCGCCATACTCGCGCGTCGCACGTCGTGCGGCTTCACCGGGCGCTACGTTGGGCGGCAAGCGTTGACCGTTGTCGTTCTCCGCGCGCTGCGTGGCGCTGCCTGGTCCGGGCCCGGCGGCCTGCGCCATGTTCGAACGCAGCGCGCTCGATGACTGCGCGTAGGCGAGCGGCGCAAACAGGAGCAGGAAAATTAGCACAAGAAACGCCGTGTCCAGGTTTGCCGCCTGGCGTGCGCCCGGTTTTCGAGGCTTGGAGAGATTCAATATCACGCTGGTCAGCTAGCCGCCCTGATACTGATAGTTGTAGCGATCAAGCGACTGTGAACCTGCCGGTGATTGCTGAAGGCAATCGTTTACGCGATTGTTCTGCATGCGACGCGCGTTCCAGGCGCCGGCCGCAAGACCGGCCGCGGCGCCCACGCCGGTTGCGATATCCCGTCCGCTACCACTACCGATCTGATTGCCCAGCAAACCGCCGGCCGCGCCGCCGACCGCCGCCTGGCCTACAGTGCTTGTCGCACCCTTGACCACAGTGTTGCGATTGTCAGTCTGATAATAACAGTCGTATTTACCGCCGGGCACCGCAGTGAATATCGGATCCACCTCAGGCTTCGGGCTGCCTGCACAGCCGACAAGAGCCACTGTCATGACGATCAAAAGCCCGGCGACTGCGGCCGACAAGGATGGCGATGACGAGCGTGCGCGGATATTCATTGTGGCTGGCCAGTGTCTTTGACAGACGAGATTAAGCGGGACGCGCTGAACCTGTCCTGAAGCTTTCCAGCGAACATTGTGTCATTCACGACAGGTTCACGATCACGGCCTGATGGTAGAAGCTAGAACATGACGCGAGACCGTACTGAACGCGTCGCCGAAGCGGATCGGAGGTCGGTGATGAGCCATGACACGGATATTGCGGCGCTTGTGATGCTGTTCTGCGTCTGCTTGTTGGCGTGGGGAGCCGGTGCGTCGGCGGCGGATAACTCGCAGATCATCGTTATCGAGAAGTCGCAGCGCAGTACGCCGTTCGGCAGCTATCGCAGCGAGCGCGAGACTCAGGTCTTCGGGCCTTCGAGCGGCTATCGTTATGAGCAATACAGCACTCCTGGGCCCGACCGGGTGATCATCACGCCCTACGGCTACGGGGTCGCTCGTGGCGCGCCAGGCCAGGGGCGTGTATTCGAACATCCCGGCAGCGGCGTCTACGGCCGCTTCGGAGCCGGGACAGCGCCGCGCGTTGGCGGCTATTCCCACCCCTACGGTAGCCGTTCGCAGGCCGACGGGGCTTATGGTCACTCACGATATCGCGCCCACCGCGGGCATCGCCATGAACAGCGTGCTCACAGGTCGTTCGGCCGCGACCCGTCGGCGCGCCAGATCACGCCCGGCCAACGGGCCATGCGGCCGGCAGAGCGCGCTATCGGTCGCGACGGTCGACGCTAGGGTCTGTTGCAGAATAGCCTCGCTACGGCCCGGAACGGGTCTGCGCCTGGCCCGGCATGAGCCCGCAGTCGCCCAGCATGTCCTGCCAGCGCTTTGTGTGCCGGTGAATGGCGGTATCCAGCCGCGCCCAGACGCCGCTGTCCGGCGCGAGCGTGGCCTGCTGATAGGCCGTCCAGGTCTGCGGCAAAGGCACGCGCTGTACATCGACCAGCGTTGCAACCGCGGCGCGCCATTCGCGTCCGGCGCGCACCAGATCCGCCAGATAGGCCTGAACGCCGGGCCCGTACACCTGTAGCAGGATTGTCTGCAGGGTTCGTCCGCGGCGACTGGGCCGACCGTTGAAGCACACCGGTCGGCGCGCAAGACGCCGATCGATCATGGCGCGCGCAGCGTCCAGCGCAGCGGTAGCTGAGATCGCGGCACTTTGTAACTGCCCGCCGTAGGTGGAGCTCTCCAGGCGCTGATAGATCGCGGCGAGTTCGTCGGCATCTAGCGTTTCGCCGTCGGCCAGCCGCCGCCCGGCCGATGACAGATCTTCCAGGGCCGCGCGGCTGTCTCGCCCGGCGGCGGTCGGCGTCGCCGTCGGTGGCCGTCCGGCCAGGCTGAACAGGTGCGCGCTCGCGTCGCCGCCCAGCGTGTAGTTCCAGAAAATTGCCGGTACCGCTTGTTCCTTGATCGCGATCAGTTCGTTCAGACGCGCCTTGAAATCGTCGTCGGCTGTCTTGTCGTCCGCTGTATCCGTCCGGCAGCTTTGCAGGCCTGCCAGCAGTTTCGACTCGTAGGCCAGCCGCTGGTGCGCGGGGGCCACACGGCCGAGGATACTGTTGCGTTCGGACACGAGATTGACCAGGCCGCAGCGATGCAGCTGGAACAGGCCGATCCAGCCGGTGCGCGGTGTTTCGAGCGCCAACTGCAGCTCACGCTTGCCCGGATACAGCTGCGCCGATGGCGCCACGGCTATCGGCCGGACTACTTCAAGCGTGCGCGCGAGCCGGTCCTGATAATCGTCGAAGCGTGCTTCAGGGCTGTCTTTCGCCGTACAGCCGCCGATCAACAGGCAGAGAAGCACCATGAATAAGGCGATCGGCGTGCGCACGGCTGTCGAACCCGTGGCGCCGGTGGCGTGTGGCCCAGGCCGGCCGCGACAAGCGCGAGCAGACGCAGGCAGTCTCGGGCCGCGCAGCAACAGACGGCGACGGCCGGCGCTGTGTTGCGCATCATGGGGCACGTCGTGGCCGACGCGCTGGGCGATCATCCGCGGCCGGTGCGCGTGTCCGACGTCATCGTCATGCCGATCTCCGCCCGAGTCGAAACCCGAAGCGGCCGTTAGCTGCTCTGTTGTCTGGATGAAACCCATGGTGTATCGGATACGGTGATGGATAGGCCCATGGAGGCGCGGGAGTTGAATCGGTAGCGGCCGTCTGGCGTCCGGGCCAGGCGAGCGCCAGAGCGCTTGGCGATTGGCGCCGGTCGCAGTCGAAACACGATCGTGGCCGGCGTCAGTAGCCACAAGCATCGCCGTCTGGCCATGTCGCTCGCATCATCGCGCTATGCTCGGCGGATGAATGAACGTGACCAAACCTCCGAGCATTCTGGCGCCGCAGCGGCTGATATTGCCGCCTTGCGCCAATCGCTGACGCTGCCCTGCGGCCAGATTCTGCCCAACCGTATCGCCAAGGCGGCAATGACCGAGGGCCTGGCCAACGCGTGCATGAACGCTACACCGGCACTCGACCGGCTCTATGGGCGCTGGTCCCGCGGCGGTGCGGGGCTGTTGATCACCGGCAACGTACAGATCGATCGTTGGGATCTGGAGCGGCCTGGCAACGTCGTGATCGACGGCGACGCCGATGAGCCGGCACTGGCGCGCTGGGCCGCAGCAGGCCGAAGTGGCGGCAGTCGAATCTGGATGCAGCTGTCGCATGCGGGTCGCCAGGCGCCGTTCTACTGCAGCCCGCGGCCGGTGGCGCCATCGGCGGTCGGACTCAAGCTGCTGGGCGCCTATCGCACGCCGCGCGCGCTCAGCGGTGCGGATATCAGCGCCATTCAGCAGCGCTTCGTAAACGCCGCAGTCGTGGCTCGGCGCTGCGGCTTCGACGGCGTGCAGATCCATGCCGCGCACGGCTATCTGCTCAGCCAGTTTCTGTCGCCCATCACCAACCAGCGTGACGACGATTACGGCGGATCTCTCGACAACCGGGCACGCCTGCTCTTCGATGTGGTGCGCGCTGTGCGCGCCGCGGTCGGCCCCGAATTCGCGATTGGCGTGAAGCTCAACTCTGCCGATTTCCAGAAGGGCGGATTCTCCAACGCCGATTGCCTGGAGGTCGTGCGCGGGCTCAACCATTGTGATATCGACCTGCTGGAAATCTCCGGGGGCAGCTACGAACAGCCGCAGCTGCTCGGCTTCGAGGGCAGCAGCCACACCGCGGACGTGACGGCGCGTGCGTCAACCCGCCGTCGCGAAGCATATTTTCTGGAATATGCCGCGCTTGTCCGAGCCGAGGCAGAGATGCCGATTATGGTCACCGGTGGTTTTCGTAGCCGTGGCGCCATGGCAGCAGCGCTTGCGTCCGGCGATACCGATATCGTCGGTTTAGGGCGCCCGCTCTGTGTCGACCCCGGTTTCGTGGCGCGGCTGTTCGAAGCCACGACAGCGCGCGCCGACGATCCCGGCGCAGGTCTGGCTTACGGGCGCGGTCTGTTCGGTCTGCGCTCGCCGGTGAGCGCGCTCCGCTTCATCAATATATTTTCGCAGATGGGCTGGTACTACGTGCAGCTCATGCGCCTGGGGCGTGGGCGGGAGCCGGACTGGCATATGCCGCTCTGGCGCGGCCTGTTCGGCCACGTCAAGGCTGAGCTGAAAGCGGCCCGAGCCATTCGGCCCTTCCAGAAACAGGCGCGGCCGCTCGGCGAGCACGAGATCTCCGGCAAAGATGTTTCTTAGCTGAAAACCGCCACGCCGAGAATGACCACGCCCAGCGCGTTGAGCAGGCCGTGCCCGGCCACCAGCAATCGGGGCGGGGCGCTGTCACGCCAGATCACGCCAAACAGTGTCGCGCCCGCCGCAAAGCCGACGGTGATCAAAGCGAAAGCGGTCCATACCAGCGTGCCTGGATGCATGAACGCGCCGATCAGCAGGCATAACAGCCCGAGCCCGGCGATCGCGCCGTGGGCCATGCGAAGCGGCGCGGTGGCGCCGTCCAGAGCGGCCATGAATACGCCGCCAAGGAGTGCAACCAGAAGAATCCAGAACGCCAGGGTCAACATGCTCGATCAGCCCGGGTTGGCGGACTGATTGTTCGCTTGGTCGCCGGGTGACGCGGGCTGATCGTCAGACTGATCGGACTGCGGCTCATTCTGCGACTGCGACTGCGACTGCGACGACGATTTCTGCTTGTCCTGGTCACCGGTGACCTGCAGCTGATCCACCACGTCCTCGACGCCGGCCTGCGAGCGCGCGACTTCTACCGCCTTCTTGTGCGTCTTCTCGTCCGGCACGTTGCCGGTGAGAGTCACCACGCGCTTGGTTACGCCGACTGAGATTGCGGCCTTGTCGAACTCGCCGTCGTCGAGCAGCTCGCGCTGGATCGTACGGAACAGTACTTCGTCGTTGACCGTCTTGTTGACAGCCTGCGAGGCCTCGTCGACCTTGCCGCGCGCATTGACCAGGTTCGACTGCGACTCGTCCAGATTGTTCTGGAGCTCTTTGATCTCATCTTTCTTGGACTTGAGCCTGGCCTGCGCATCGCTGACCGACTCACGCGCATCCTTGAGTTGCTCGACCGCACTGTCGTACTTCTCCTGCGGATCCTGCGAACAACCCGACAGGGCAGTTCCGGCCATGACCATCGCCAGCGAAAGGGCAGCGCAACGTGCAGAGATCTTGTTCATTGGGTGAGCTCGATACGGTGAATATTATGTGACCGAAAATAACATGTTTCCGGTGGCTTTGATCACAGCGTGCACGCCGTTGGGCGCCGGCTTTGGCCTACAATAGCGCCATGCAGATTGCCGGTTACCAATTCGCCAACGGCCTGGCGGCCGCACCCATGGCCGGAGTCACTGATCGCGTGTTTCGCCAACTGTGTCGAAGCCTGGGCGCGACCTCGACCACGGCCGAGATGGTGTCGGCCAAGCCGGAGCTGCGCGCGACGCGCAAGTCCCGGCTGCGTCTGGATCACAGCGGTGAGAGATCACCGCGTATCGTGCAGATTGCTGGCGGCGATGCTGCTGATCTGGCAGTCAGCGCGCAGCGCAACGCCGATGAAGGCGCCGACATCATCGATATCAATATGGGCTGCCCGGCGAAGAAGGTCTGTCGCAAGGCGGCCGGATCGGCGCTGATGCGTGATACCGATCAGGTCGCCCGTATTCTGGACGCGGTGGTGGCGGCCAGCCCGGTGCCGGTCACGCTCAAGATGCGTACCGGCGTATCCGCGGATCGTATCAACGCCGTGACCATCGCCCGGCTGGCGCAGGCCGCCGGCGTGGCCGCGCTGGCCGTACACGGGCGCACGCGTGACCAGCATTATCGCGGCGTGGCCGAGTACCGCACCATAGCCGCGGTCAAGGCGGCGGTGACCATTCCGGTATGGGCCAATGGGGATATCGACTCGCCGGCCAAGGCCCGCGAAGTGCTTGCGGCCACCGGTGCCGACGGTCTGATGATTGGTCGGGCGGCCTGTCGACGGCCCTGGCTGTTCCGCGAGATCGCTATCGAGCGGGCCACCGGCATGGCGCCCCCGCCGCCGGATCTGGCCGAGGAGCGCGAGATCGTCTGTGGACTGATCGAGCAGATTCACGACTTCTACGGCGAAGGCCAGGGCCTGCGGGTCGCGCGCAAGCATATCGGTTGGCTGGCCGAACGCCATGGCCCGCATCCGGCGCTTTATATGGACCTGATGCAGGCCGACAGCGCGGCCCGCCAGCTGGGCCTGCTCGAATGCCTGTTCGATGCAGCGGCCAGCCCGGCGCGCGTACCGCGCCGGCTCGCCTGATCCGCGTAGCCCGCCGACTTATACGGGCGGCGCGCTCGCGCCGCCGCCACCGCCCAGGCCGGCAGCACCACCCAGCAGCCAGACGATCATCAGCTGCACCACCCAACCGATCAGGCACACGCCGATCGCCCGCCAGGTGCTGTGGTAGTCGAGCGCCTGACGCACGGCGATCACCATTGTGATCAGCATCCAGATCTGAACCACCATGAACACGAGCCCGCCGATCACGGGTATGAAGCCCAGCACGCGCAACAGCCCCGGCGATGATGCAAAACCAAGCGTGCGCAGCAGCTGGCCGATATCGGCTTCGGTCTGGGCCTCGGGAAGCAGCTTGGTGCCCACCAGCCAGATGATGGCCGCCCAGATCACCCAGCCGATGATGGCGGCGATCGCTGCCATCAGGAACAGCTGGATACTGCCGCCGGCCATCACGCCGATACCGGTGGCAATAGCGGCCAGCACAACAACGAGTGCGGCCTGCCAGGTCGCGCTCTTGTCGTGTTCGACCTCTTCGTAGGTGGCCACATCCAGCTTGGCGGCGCCGATCATCCGTTGTACGAAACTCTGCATGGTTTTCCCCGGTGACTATCTCGTAATCAGCTTGGCCGAATACGCACGCGCTGACCAGCGTCGCAAGTACTTGCTCAGGGTAGTCGGTGAGCGTTGCGCTGCGTCCTGTGGCCGCTTAGGCTTGATTATTGTCCGTGCCCTCATAGGTGACTCCCCTGCGCGCTCTTTTATTGATCAATCGTCAATCCCGTCAGGGCGAAGCCAACGCCCAGGCTGCGCGCGACGCGCTGCAGGCGCTGGACGTCGAAGTGTTGCTGGGCGATTTCGAAAAGCCGGAGGACGTGTCGGCCGAGATCGACGAATACGCCGACGATGTCGATGTGATCGTGCTCGGTGGCGGCGACGGCACGCTCAATCTGGCGGCCGAGGCCGTGATGCGCTCGGAAAAGCCGATGGGCGTTCTGCCGCTGGGCACGGCCAACGATTTCGCTCGTACTCTGCTCATTCCCAACGAACTACAAGCCGCCTGTCGCAATGTGGTCGAGGGCGTGACGCATCGGGTGGACCTGGGCCAGTGCAACGATGTCTATTTCGTGAATGTCGCGAGCATCGGGCTGGCCGTACGCGCCTGTGAATACCGCTCGGACGTGGCCAAGAAATGGCTGGGCCCGCTGGGCTACGCGTCCAACGTGTTCTCGGCCTATCGCGATACCGAACCCTTCGAGGCCGAAGTGCGCTGCGGCGAAGAGCGCCATCGTCTGCATTCGATCCAGCTGGCGATCGGCAACGGCCGCTATTTCGGCGGCGGTCTGGCCGTGACCAGCGATGCCGCGCTCGACGACGGGCGCCTGGACCTGTACAGCCTCAAGCCCGCATCGCTGGGCAAGCTGATCGGCATGCTGCCGTCGCTGGTACGCGGGCCGGACAAGTCGGTACAGGGCGTGCAACTGCTCGAAGGCACCGAGTTTCATGTGAGCACCGGCAAGCCGATGCCGATCAATACCGACGGCGAGATTCTCACCGAGACGCCGGCCACGTTCCGCGTGCTGCCCGGCGCGCTGGCGGTCAAGGTGCCGGAGGAATACATCAAGCGTTACGGGCGCGCTGCCAACCGCCAGCCGTCCGCGGCCTGAGCGTCGTACAGGCATGAGCACGCGCCCGCGTCGATTCACCGAAGCCCAAGCGACCATTGATTGGCTGATCGAGACTATCGGCACCGATCTGTGCGTCGGCGCGCCGCTGGGCCTGGGCAAGGCGGCAACGCTCATGAACGCGCTGTATGCGCGCGCCAGGGCCAATCCGCAGATCAGGCTGACGTTCATCACCGCGCTGTCGCTGGATGTGCCGGTCGCATCCAGCGAACTCGAACGCCGGATCATGGATCCGATCGTGGAACGGGTTTTCGGGGATTATCCCGGCCTGGACTACGATCGTGACCAGAAGGCCGGGCGCCTGCCCGACAACGTCACCGTCTCGGAGTTCTTCTTTCAGCCGGGCGCGATGCTTGGCAACGATGTGGCCCAGCGCCATTACCGATCCGTGAACTACACCCACGTCGCGCGTGATCTGATGGCGGCTGGCGTCAACGTGCTCATGCAGATGGGCGCGCCGGGGCCGAACGACGATCAGTTCTCGCTGTCGAGCAATACCGATGTCACCCTCGACCTGATTCCGGCGGTAGAGGCCGCCCGCGCGGCCGGCAAGGCGCTGGTCGTGGTTGGCCAGCTCAACGCGCAGATGCCGATGATGACGCGCAGTGCGCTGGTCGACGCGTCGCTGGCGGATGCACTGTTCGAAGGCGAGGCGGCCAGCTTCAAGCCGTTTGGCGCGCCGGCCATGCCGGTGGCCGCGCCCGACTACGCGATCGGCCTGCGTGTGTCGACGCTGCTGGCCGACGGCGGCACGCTCCAGATCGGCATCGGCTCGCTGTCGGACGCCATCGCCTACTGTGCGGGCCTGCGCCAGAATCACAACGACGACTATCGCCAGCTCGTGGCCGCCATGGAACAACCGCACGACGAGCGGGCGCTGGTCGCCGCCCTCGGCGGCCTGGCGCCGTTCGAGCGCGGGCTCTACGGCTGCACCGAGATGCTGGTCGAGGCGTATATCCAGCTCTATCGTTCGGGCGTGATCAAGCGTGCGGTGTACGACGATATCGCGCTGCAGACGCTCCTCGACGAGGGCCGAATTGACGACGAGGTCAGCGCCGACACGCTGGCGGCGCTGCTCGAGTGTGGGGCAGTACGTTCGCCGCTGAACGCAGCCGACGTCGATTATCTGAAGCGTTTCGGCGTATTCCACGAGCGCGTGCGTCTCGCCGACGGCCTGCTCCATGCCGGCGACGGCGGCGCGCCCATTCCAGCCGAGCCGGCCGATGCCGCCACGCGTCAGCAGATCGCCGAGCGCTGTCTGGGTGCGCGCTTGAAGGGCGCCACGCTTGTACACGGCGGCTTTTTCCTCGGGCCCAGCAGCTTCTACCAGGCGCTGCGCGATTTCGATGATCGCGAGCGGGACCTGTTTCATATGACCAGCGTCGGCCAGATCAATCATCTGTACGGCGGCGAAGCCCTGCGGCGCGTCCAGCGCAAGAAGGCCCGGTTTGTGAACACCGCCATCAAGGCCACGCTCGCGGGTGCGATCGCCGCGGACGGGCTGGAAAACGGCCAGGTGCTGTCCGGCGTCGGCGGGCAGTACAACTTTGTGGCACAGGCGCACGAGCTCGAGGGCGGGCGCTCGATAATCTGTGTACGCGCCGTGCGCAACAATGCCGATGGGCCGGAATCCAATATCGTGGCCCACTATGCGCATACCACGATTCCGCGCCACCTGCGCGATATCGTGATCACTGAATACGGCGTGGCCGACCTGCGCGGCAAGACCGATGAAGACGTCGCCAAGGCAATGATCGAGATTGCCGATGCACGCTTTCAGGACGATCTGCGCAGTGCGGCCGTGGCCGCCGGCAAGCTGGCCCGCGACTACCAGATTCCGGCCGCGGCACGCCGCAACACACCGGCCACTATTGCCGCCCTGTTTGCCGAACAGAAGAGCTCCGGGCGGTTTGCGGCCTATCCCTACGGCAGCGACTTCACCGACATCGAGCGCACGCTGATCGGCGCGCTCAAGAAACTCCAGGGCGGTTCGGCCGGCACGACGCTGGGCCAATTCGTGCGCCATGCCGGGCTTCTGAAACGTATACCGGCCGCGGCCGGCCCCTATCTCGATCGCATGGATCTGAGTCGTCCCCGCAGCTGGCGTGAATCGCTGTATGCGCGGCTGGTGACGCTGGCGCTGATCAACGACGGCGCTATCGACTCCGCCCGGAACGACGCCGACGACAACCCCGATATCGACACGTGAGCTCGCCCGATCAGGCCAGACCGTTCGCAAGCCCCGAGGCGCTGGCAGCGGCATTCGCCAATCAGGCTTATATCACCGACGACGACCTGCGCGTGACGCTATACCTGGCGCTGGCGCTATCCAAACCGTTGCTGGTGGAAGGCCCGGCCGGGGTGGGCAAGACCGAGATCGCCAAGGCGCTGGCCGCGGCACTCGACACCCGCTTGATCCGCCTGCAGTGCTACGAAGGCCTGGACGCGGCGAGCGCGCTCTATGAATGGGATTACCCGCGTCAGCTGCTGGAGATTCGTGTTCAGGAGGCCGGCGGGGCGGCTGCCGACACGCTGCGCGACAGCCTGTACTCGGATGCTTTCCTGCTGGAACGCCCGCTGCTGGCTGCATTGCGCGCCGACCCGCCGCCGGTGCTGCTCATCGACGAGCTCGATCGCGCTGACGAGGCCTTCGAGAGCTTTCTGCTCGAGATTCTCTCGGAGTGGCAGATCAGTATTCCCGAATACGGCACGGTGGCAGCCGCCACGCCGCCCATGGTCGTGATCACGGGCAATCGCACGCGCGCGCTGGCCGAAGCCACGCGCCGACGCTGTCTGTATCTGTGGCTCGATTACCCTGATCGCGACAAGGAACGCGCGGTGCTCGCCGCACGCCTGCCGGATATCGATAATCGCCTGGCGGCGCGAATTGTCGATTATCTGGCCTGGGCTCGCGAACAGGATCTGGCCAAGACGCCGGGGCTTGCCGAGACGCTGGACTGGGCGGCGGCGCTCATCGAACTGGGAGCGGCGGATCTGGAGGATCCCAACGTGCCGGCTACGCTCGGCGCCCTGCTCAAGGATCCGGCCGATATCCAGGCCATGCGCGCGCGGCTGGCCGAATATCTTGACGCCGGCAAGCGCGACGCCGATAGGGCGTGAGCGACTGGTCGCTGGCGCGCAGGCTGGCCGCGTTCGTGGCCGATCTACGTGCGCGCGGCGTCGCGGTAAGTCCGGCCGAGAGCGCCGATGCGCTGGCCGCACTTGATGAGGCGCAATTCCTGCAGCCGGGTGTATTCCGGGCTGCACTCAGGGCCACGCTTGCCAAGACGCCCGAAGCGGGCGTTATCTTCGAACAGGCCTTCGACCGATTCTGGTGGCTGGGCGCCGCCGAGCCTGCCCAAGCACGTGACGCGGCGGATGGCGACGACGAGCCGGTGGAGCCGTCGGCGACAGCCGGTCCGGCCCATCCGCAGCCCGAACGCAGCGCGACGGTCACCGAACACACGCCCAACGGCCCGCGTCACGGCGCCAGTGCGGGCGCGCGCCGAATGACCGCGGACCTGGCCAATATGGGCGCGGATGAGCAGCGCGCGACCGAAGCGCTGATCCGCACGCTTGGCCAGGCGTTGGCCCGGCGTGTCGCGCGGCGCTGGCGCACCGCCAACCGCGGCACGCTGGATCTGCGCGCCAGCCTGCGTGACGCCATGGCCCACGGCGGCGACATCACCGACTTAAAGCGGCGTTATCGCCCACGCCAGCGCCCGCGGCTCGTGGTGCTGGCCGATGTCAGCTATTCCATGGATGCCTACAGCCGCTTCTTCCTGTGCTTCGTGCATGCCTTTGCCCAGGTTTTCCGCTCGGTGGAGAGTTTTGTTTTCGCAACCGCGCTGAGCCGGGTCAGCGCAGCCCTTGCTCGTGGGCGGCTTGAAGATGCGCTTGACCGACTCGCCGTCGACGTCGACGACTGGGCCGGCGGCACACGCATCGCAAGCGCAGTCGGCGATTATCTGGCGCGTTTCGCAGACGCCCAGCTGGACCGAAACACGGTGGTGATGATCGTCTCCGACGGCTGGGACACCGATCCGCCCGAACAACTGGCGCGCGCGCTCAAGCGTCTGCGCGCCCGCTGTCGCGCCATCATCTGGCTTGATCCGCTGATGGAGCATCCGCGCTACTTTGCCAGCGCGCTGGGCGTGCAGCACGCTGTGCCGGCTGTGGATCTGTGCGTGCCGGCGCGCAACCTGGCCGGGCTGGAAAGCCTGGTGGATCGTCTGCGCGCACAGCGCATCGTCTGAGTGCTGCGCGCCGGCAAGCACTGACTTGCGGCGATCTAGTCGACCGAAAAGCGTTTGGCACCGATCAGCTGGCCGTCATCGGTGACTACCGCCACACGCCAGTCGCCGCTTGGATCGGCACCCAGACTGAGCTTGTGGCTCCAGGCCCGGAACCCAGCCTCGCGGTCGCCGCCCACGATCTCCAGCGCAATCCTGTCGACCTCGTCGCCGTCGTGATACCAGACATGCAGGATCTGCTGGTGCAGGCCACGCGGGGCCTTGATCGCACTGAAGGCGTACAGCCCATCAGCTGCCAGCGCGCCGCGCTCGAATTGGTGGTGATTGCTGCCCGGCTCGCGTGCCTGAACGTCCATTTGCGTAGTGATGACGATATCGGTGGCGCGCAGCGTGGCCGGCGGTATCCAGTAGCGGCCGTACCAGGCCAGCGCGCCCATGGCCACCGATAGGGCGGCAAGCAGGAACCAGCGCCACCAGTGGCGTGCCTGCAATGCGTCGTTGAAGCTCGGCAGGGCACAGACGCCGATCGCGATAGAGGCGATCGCCACGCTTTGGCCGGTGGTCAGCGACAGCAGGATCGGGCCGGCGGTCAGCAACGCCGCGAACAGCGTGAAGCCGTGAAAGCCCAGGAACAGCCAGCGGCGCTCGGCAATGCCGTGGAGATAGATCGGATCGACCGTGGATGCGGCCGCGGCGACGATCAGCAGGCCGGTGAACACCGCCTGGCCGCTCAGCCAGGTCGTTGTGGCCAGAAAGAACGGCAGCACGAAGAACAGCGTCTCCTGATGCAGGCCCTGGGCGGCGAAGCGCACCGCCAGCTGTGGCATGCGCTCACCGAACCAGCGGGCCAGCAGCCGGCACAGCAGGCCCTCGAACAGCAAGGCGACCCAGCCCAGCAGCATGAGCGCGGTGACCCACTGGGCCAGCTGTGCCTGACGTTCGACCAGAAAGAAGCTCGCCGCGCCCATGGCGAACGACACGAACGGCACCATGCGCCGGTAGCGCCAGGCAATCCGCCCGATACGGCTGGCCATGACCCGTTTGGTCAGGCGTTCGACGCGATTGGAGCCGGGCGTTTCGCTGGAGATTGAATAGGCCATTCGAGTGTCTGTCTGTTCCGGTGGCGCGTCGCACACCGACGATGGAGTGGTATCGGCAGCAGGGCGCGTAATCGTAGCGGCCGGCACGCTGTACGCCCGCTGACCGACAACAGCGGCTTGCAACCGTCGCGGGCGTCCGCATCGTAGGACCGACAGAACACGGGTGTGTTCCACGCTGGTGTTAACATCCGGCGTGAGCAAGTCATGCAGACCGGCAACGGCAAGACGTCATGAGCGATTTCAAAGGCATTCCCGTGATCACGGGCTCCAAGATCGAAAAGCCCAACGGCACGCGGGCGATCAAGAACGGCATGAAGGCGAGCAAGAAAGCCTCGGCCGTACCGATCGGCCGCAAGCCGGACTGGTTGCGTGCCAAGTTGCCGGTAGGCGGCAAGTACGCCGAGGTCAAGCAGAACGTGCGTGAGCACAAGCTGGCGACCGTCTGTGAGGAGTCGATGTGCCCGAACATCGGCGAATGCTGGAGCCACGGCACCGCCACCATCATGATCATGGGCGATGTCTGTACGCGGGCCTGCAAGTTCTGTGCGGTGGATACCGGCAACCCGCGCGGCTGGCTGGATAAAGATGAGCCCGAGCACTGCGCCGAGTCGGTCGAGATCATGGGCCTCAACTACATCGTGCTCACCTCGGTGGACCGCGACGATCTGCCCGACGGCGGTGCCGCCCACTACGCCGACTGCGTCAAAGCGATCAAGGCGCGGACGCCACAGGTACGCGTAGAAGCGCTGACGCCGGATTTCCGCGGCGTACTGGAACACGTGGAGCAGGTGGTTGATTCCGGGCTGGAAGTCTTCGCCCAGAACGTCGAGACGGTAGAGCGCCTGACGCATGTGGTACGCGACAAGCGCGCCGGCTACCGGCAGACGCTGGGCGTGCTGGCCCACGCCAAGAAGCACAATCCGAAGGTACTGACCAAGACCAGCGTCATGCTGGGCCTGGGCGAAACCGAGGATGAGATCGCCCAGGTGCTGGATGATCTGGCCGAGGTCGGTGTGGACATCGTCACCTTCGGCCAGTATCTGCGCCCGACGGTCAATCATCTGCCGATCGATCGCTACGTGCCGCCGGAAGAGTTCAAGAAGTATCGGCAGTGGGGCCTGGCCCGCGGGTTCCTGGAAGTGGTCTCCGGCCCGCTGGTGCGCAGTTCCTATCGCGCCGATCGCGTATTCGACAAGAACAACGCGGGGCTGGAACAGACCGCCTAGGTCAGCCGGCGCAGCACAAAAAAGCCCCGATCTGATCGGGGCTTTTTTCATGCATCGACTGGGCCGATGCGATCAGCCCAGCGGCGGCTGCCCGTTGGACGCTGACAAACCGCCGTCGACCGGCAGATTTACGCCGTTGATGAAACGCGCGTCGTGGCTGGCCAGGAATACGATCACGTCGCCGACTTCCTCGGGTTCGGCGCCGCGCCCCATCGGCAGACGCTCGGCGAATTTGGCCATCAGGTCCGATTTTTCGAACATGTCGTCGGTCAATTCGGAGCGCGTCAGGCTCGGGCAGACGGCATTCACCCGCACGCCGGTCTTGGCGTAGTCGAGTGCTACGGCACGGGTGAAGTTGCTCACTGCGCCCTTGCTGGTGTTGTAGGTCGCAAACGCCCAGTCGCCGCCCAGCCCCGACACCGACGCGGTATTGACCACACAACCGCCAGTTTTCTGCAGATGCGGCATGGCGGCGCGCGTGCAGTGGAATACGCCGTCGACGTTGATCGACATCACCTTGTGCCAGTCTTCGTCGGTTACGTCGGCAATCAGGCCGCCCGAGGCGACGCCCGCATTGTTGACCAGCACATCGAGCTGGCTGTACTTGTCGATCACTTCATCGAACAGCGCTTTTACATCCTCGGCTTTCGAGACATCGGTGGGCCGTACGAACACCTTGTTCTTGTCGGCTATCGCGTCGGCGACCTTGTCCAGCTTGTCTTGTGTGCGCCCGACCAGCACCACGGTGGCGCCGTCGGCGGCAAAGCGCTTGGCCGTAGCCTCGCCGATGCCGGAACCCGCACCGGTGATGATCACGATCTTGTCGTTGAATTCGCTCATAAGGTTTTGTCTGTAACTGAGTGACTGTACGAGCCAACTATGCGCCGTCGGCCTTGAGCGTGTCGATGTGGTTGACGAGCTGCCCGGACTATTGCATCGGCGCCGCCGGCTCTGCGTATGATCGGTCCATGGATGGTTTGTCTCTACACACACGGGCTTCGCCGCGCGTCGCGCTGATCGAGCGGGAGCGTGCCCGCTGATGCGCCGCTTTACCGAACTCTATACGCGCCTGGATGCGACCACGGCGACCAATCCCAAGATCGCAGCCATGCGCGATTATTTTGAAGCGGCACCGCCGGCGGATGCTGCCTGGGCGGTGTCGTTTCTCTGCGGGCGGCGCATCAAGCGGCTGATCCCCGGCACGCGCCTGCGCGAATGGGTCGGCGAGGCCATCGCCATGCCGATGTGGCTGGTCGCCGAATGCTATTCCGCGGTGGGCGATTCGGCCGAGACCATGACGCTACTGCTCGACGAGATCGAGACCGGTGAGGCCGGCCTCGACGTGCCGCTGCACGAATGGATTGAAGACCGTATCCTGCCGCTGAAAAAACTCGATGAAGCCACCCAGAAGGCCCGGCTCTACGACTACTGGCGCGAGCTGCCGACCGACGCCCGCTTTACCCTCAACAAACTGCTGACCGGGGCTTTTCGCGTCGGTGTATCACGCCGGCTGGTCACCCGCGCCCTGGCCGAAGTGGCTGATATCGAAGCGGCCCGCGTAGCCCATCGCCTGATGGGTCATTGGAAGCCCACGCCCGCGTTCTTCGAGCGTCTCATCGACCCCGAAGATCGCGGCGAAGATGCCGCTCAGCCGTATCCGTTTTTCCTGGCCTCGCCGATCGAGAATGCACCGATCGAATCGGTAGAAGGTCTAGGCGCACGCGCGGACTGGCTCGCCGAATGGAAATGGGACGGCATCCGCGCTCAGCTCATTCGGCGCCAGGGCGAGTGTCATATCTGGTCGCGCGGCGAGGACCTCATGGAAGGCCGCTTCCCCGAGATCGAGGCGGCAGCAGCCGGCGTGCCCGACGGCTGTGTGCTCGACGGCGAGATCCTCGCCTGGGCCGAAGACGAGCCCCTGCCGCTGCCATTTGCGCGCCTGCAGCATCGCATCGGTCGGCTCAAGCCATCCGCTGCGGTGCAGAACAAACACCCCGTGCGTTTCTTTGCCTACGACCTGATGGAATACGCCGGCCGGGATATCCGTGAAGAACCCATCGAAACACGGCGCCAGCATCTGGCCGAGGTGCTGGGCGGCGTTGATTCGCGCATATCCATGTCGTCGCTGCTGGACGTCGACTCCTGGGATGGCCTGGCAGAGCTACGCAGAGAGTCCCGCGAGTACGCCACCGAAGGCTTCATCCTCAAACGCGTTGGCTCGCCATACCGCACCGGGCGCGTCAGAGGCGACTGGTGGAAATGGAAGATCGATCCGTATTCGGTCGATGCCGTGCTGCTCTATGCCCAGCCGGGCTCGGGCAGACGCTCCAACCTGCTCACCGACTACACCTTCGCGGTGTGGGACGGCGACGACCTGGTGCCGTTTGCCAAGGCCTATTCCGGCCTCACCGACGAAGAGATCGGCCAGGTCGATCACTGGATACGCCGCAACACCAAGGAGCGCTTCGGCCCGGTGCGCTCGGTGACACCACATCACGTCTTCGAGCTGCATTTCGAAGGCATCCAGGCCTCCAAGCGCCACAAATCCGGTATTGCCGTGCGGTTCCCACGGATTGCCCGCTGGCGTCAGGACAAGCCCCTGGCCGAGGCCGACACGCTGGAGAACGTCAAGAACCTGCTGCCGCCGAACGAGCGGGGGGCGTTGGATTAGCCAATACGTAGTGAGGTCTTGGTTACGTTTTCGACAGAATCTGTTTGATCAATCGGAGATCGTCATGTAATCGCGGGGCCGCGAAGTCGAGAAATTTTCGTCTTTTCATGGGCATATAACCGCGCGACGCGTAGAGCAGATTGACCGGCGCAGGCGCGGCTTCGAATGCAGCCAATATGATCTGAAGTGAGCCGTCAGCCAGGGCGGCCGCGGCCTGGTAATGGAACAGGCGAACAACGCCTACGCCCCGCACTGCAGCGGCCATGGCGGCATCTGCCGTGCTAACAGACAGACGCGGCGACAGGTCCAGATCCAGAAATCCGCCTGCCGGGTCGGCGTTGTCGAAACGCCAGCCTGTCGGGTTTGCGCCGGTGTCCAGCGCTACGCAGGGCATGGCAAGTAAATCGGCTGGCGTTGCCGGGGTGCCGTATCGATGGAGCAGCGCCGGGCTGGCGCAGGTGACCCGACGTACCCCACCCACAGGTTTGGCCACCATGGCGCTATCCCGCAGTGCTCCGATACGGATTGCGATATCGATATGGTCATCAATCAGATGCAGATTGCGGTCCGTGAGTAGCAGTCGGACGTCGATCCGTGGATGTGCGGCCAGAAAATCACAGATGATGGGCATCGCGTGCAGCCGGCCGAACAGAATGGGCGCGGTCACGATCAACTCGCCCTTGGGCTGTGATAGCTCCCCGGTCGCCTTGCGTTCGGCTTCGTCTAGCTGTTCCAGAATGGAGCGGGCCGACGCGATGTAATCGATGCCGGCAGGCGTGAGTTCCAGCGTGCGTGTCGTGCGAATGAGCAGCGGCGTGCCCAGTTGCGCCTCGAGCTGGGCGACTTTGCGACTCACCGTGGCCAGCGGTACCTGTAATGCTCGGCTGGCCGCCGAGAAACTGCCGTGTTCGGTCACCGCCAGCAGCATCGACATGGCATCAAATCGATCCATTGATTGTCTCGATTTATGAGAACGTAATTCTCTTTTTTTGGGGATTATGCCATCAGGTGAGATTAACGATACTGATTCGGGTTCAAGACAACATCTCTACCAATGGATCGCCTGTATGCCGTGGTGCAGCGGGTGATCTGACCGAAGGAGTTCATGCCATGAGTCATATTCGTTATCGTCGTGCCGAGGTCGATGGGCTGGAGGTCTTCTACCGGGAAGCCGGCGACCCGAGGCATCCAACGCTGCTGCTGTTGCACGGTTTTCCCACATCCGGGCATATGTTTCGCGATCTCATCCCCTTGCTGTCCGATCGGTTTCATCTGGTTGCCCCGGACTTGCCGGGATTCGGGCTGACATCGCGCCCGGCGCGTGAAGAGTTTTCCTACAGCTTTGATAACCTCGCCAGGATCACCCAGGGCTTTACCGACGTGCTTGGTCTGGACCGATATGCCCTGTATGTCTTCGATTACGGCGCGCCGGTGGGTTTTCGTCTGGCCATGGCGCGCCCCGATCGGGTCTCGGCGATCGTTTCGCAGAATGGCAATGCCTACGAAGCGGGGCTCGGCGACGCCTGGGATCCGATCCAGCGTTACTGGCACGAGCCCAGCGAAGCGCATCGCGATGCGTTAAGAGAGTTTCTCAGTCCTGCGCTGATCCGTTGGCAATACGAGCACGGCGTAGCGGATAAGACGCAGATCTCCCCGGATGGCAGCGCGCTGGATGCCTGGTATACCCAGCGGCCGGGCGTCGCGGAGATCCAGCTCGATCTGTTTCTGGATTACCAGAGCAACGTCAAACTCTATCCGGCGTTTCAGCGGTACCTGCGTGAGCATCAGCCCCGAGTACTCGCGATCTGGGGCGACAAGGATCCGTTCTTCCTGCCGCCAGGCGCGCACGCGTTCAAGGAAGACGTACCGGAAGCGACCGTCATCCTGCTCGACACCGGCCATTTTGCGCTTGAAACCCATGCCGCAGAAATCTCTGAGGCGATTCGCGGTTTTCTGCCCGGCTGAGCCTGTCTTATGCTCTGAGCCGGGGTGTGACGAAACGATCAGTCAATATCGGGATAGAGACACAGGCCAACGCTACATGCGTACCTGTGGCCTGCGCTCGGTTTGAAGAACCGGCGTTCATTAAGGCTTGTATTGATATTGTCTTGGCATCGTCGTCCCCCATATTCGCCGCATGAAAGATCACACTCAAAATCCCGGAGCCGCAGGCGCCCCGGCGCAACCGACACGGATTCGCTGGGCCGATATGACCTGGCGCGACTATCTACGGATTGGGGCCGGGGTGTTCTTCTTTCTGCTGGGATTGGCCGGTCTTGTGCTGCCGATTCTGCAGGGCGTGCTGTTTCTGATCATCTCGGCGATTCTGCTGGCGCCGTACTCGCTATGGGTGCAGAAACAGCTGGCAAGATTCGAGGCGAAGTTCCCGTGGATCGCCGAGAAAGCCAAGAGCTTTACAACGCGCTGGAGCAAGAAAAAACCGGCGGATGAGTAGCGATTCGTCGTTGGCCGTCGACGCCCGGATCGAAGACTGGTTTGCCGAGCGTGACTGGCAGATCTTTGATTTCCAGCGCGAGGCCTGGGCGGCACAGGCAGCTGGCGAATCGGGACTGATTCATGCGCCTACGGGCACCGGCAAGACGCTGGCGGCCTGGTTTGGCGCGGTCAATCATTGGCTGGCCTCGGCGGACGATCCAAGCGTTACGCCCGGCCTGACCGTGCTCTGGATTACACCGCTGAGAGCGTTGGCGGCCGATACGACCCAGCATCTTTCGGCCAGCGCGACCGAGCTCGGCCTGAGCTGGACGATCGAGCGGCGTACCGGCGATACCAAATCCCATATCAAGGCACGCCAGCGCAAGAAGCTGCCCAGCGCGCTGGTGACTACGCCCGAAAGCCTGAGCCTGCTGCTGTCTTATGCCGGCCACGAGAAAGCCTTTGAAAATCTGGCCTGTGTGGTGGTGGACGAATGGCACGAGCTGTTGTCCAGCAAGCGCGGGGTGCAGCTGGAGCTTGCGCTGAGCCGATTACGGGCGATCCAGCCAGGGCTGGCTACGTGGGGCCTGTCGGCCACGCTGGCTAATCTGGATGAGGCCGGCGATACGCTCACCGGTGGGCGGCCGATCACGCGCATCAACGGCGTAGTGCCCTCGACTACCGAAATAAAAGCGCTAATCCCCGACACCATCGAGCGTTTTCCCTGGGCTGGGCATATGGGCACCCAGATGGTGGAGCCCGTCACTGCGGCACTGGAAAACGCCCGCACCACGCTGCTGTTTACCAACACGCGCAGCCAGGCCGAGCTGTGGCACCAGGCGCTGCTGCGCGCACGGCCCGACTGGCTGGAGAAGATTGTCCTGCACCACGGCTCGCTCGATCGCGAACTGCGCGATACGGTCGAAGCAATGATTGCCGACGGTCGGCTGGCGTGTGTGGTGGCCACATCAAGCCTGGATCTGGGCGTGGATTTTTCGCCGGTGGATCAGGTGATTCAGGTGGGCAGCCCCAAGGGCGTGGCGCGTCTGCTCCAGCGCGCCGGGCGCTCGGGTCATCGGCCGGGCGTGGCGAGCCGGATTCTGTGTGTGCCCACGCATGCGTTCGAGCTGGTCGAGATCGCCGCGGCCCGGCGCAAGGCCGAAGCCGGCGAGCTGGAAGCACGCACGCCGCTGACCGGCGCGCTGGATGTTTTGGCGCAGCACATTGTGACGCGAGCGTTGGGCAGCACCTCTGACGGTGGGGTGGCACCGGCGACGCTGCTGGCCGAGATTCGCGATACCCATGCTTATCGAGATATCAGCGACGACGAATGGCAATGGACGCTGGATTTTGTCACCCGCGGCGGTGATGCACTGGCCGCGTACCCGGAATTTCGGCGCGTGGATATCATCGACGACAAGCTGGTTGTGACCGACGCGCGGATCGCACGCCGTCACCGCATGACCATGGGCACCATCACCTCGGACGCCGCCATGAGCGTGCGCTGGATGAAAGGTGGCCGGCTGGGCAGCGTAGAGGAGCGCTTCATCGCACAGCTCAAGCCGGGCGACGTATTCCTGTTCTCGGGCCGGCTGCTGGAACTGGTGCGCGTGCGTGATCTCACCGCGTATGTAAAAGGCGCCACCCGCAAGAATCGCCAGGTGCCCCGCTGGGCCGGCGGGCGCATGGCGATTTCCGACACGCTGGCCGACGCGATTCGGGAGCTGCTGGAAGCCGCGCGCGACGGCGATTATCGCGAGCCGGAACTGGCCGCGATTCGCGATCTGCTGGAAGTACAACGCAACTGGTCGGGCTTGCCGGCGGCCGACGAGCTGCTGGTGGAACACGTCACCAGCCGCGAAGGCCGGCACTGGTTCTTCTATCCGTTTGCCGGGCGGCTCGCCCACGAAGGCTTGTCGGCACTGGTCGCCTGGCGGCTCGCGCGTATGCACAAGGCCACGTTCCGGTTCTCGGTCAACGATTATGGCTTTGAGCTGGTCACCCGCTCGACCGTGGATTTCTCGGTCAAGGAACTACGCGCCGCACTCTCTGCCGACGACCTGGTCGACGATCTGCTGACCTGTCTCAACGCCGCCGAGCTGTCCAAGCACGCCTTCCGCGATATCGCACGCATCGCCGGGCTGGTGTTCCAGGGTTATCCCGGTGCCTCCAAGAGTGCCCGCCAGGTACAGGCCTCCAGCGGCCTGTTGTTCGACGTATTCACGCGTTTTGATGCCGATAATCGCCTGCTGGCCCAGGCCCGGCGCGAAGTACTGGAGCGCGAGCTGGAGATCGAGCGTCTCAAAGCCGCGCTCACGCGTATCGCCTGCCAGACCATCAAGCTCACCGACCCGCCACGGCTGACGCCTTTGGGCTTTCCATTGTGGGTCGAGCGCGTGGCCAGCCAGGTATCCAACGAATCCTGGCGCGATCGCGTCGAGCGCATGACCGTGCAGCTCGAGAAGGCGGCCGATAAGCCGAAGAAATCTGTCCGCAAATGAACGCGGCCAGCGCAAATGAAAGACAGCTAAAAGCAAGGGCTATCCACAGATGAACGCAGATTTACGCAGATGAAAGAAAAGCGGCTATGTTTTTGGCAAGGCGGCGATTTTCTCGACCCGATGTGCTTTTCTTGCTGTTTTAATCTGTGTCTGTCTGCGTTCATCTGCGGATAAATAGGTCTTGTCTGCGCTATTTCATTCGCGCCCGTTCGCGGACCTTCGACAAGCAATGACGCCAAACACTGAACAAGCCATGCAAACAAATCAGGCCGAACTCGAGCTGGCCGGCGAGCGGCTGTGGCTGCGAGCTGATCACAGCGTGCATTGGCCGGCGCGGGATACGCTCTTCGTGGCCGATACGCATTTCGGCAAGGCGGGCGTTTTCCGGCGTCAAGGCCTCAACGTGCCGGGCGGCACGACCGATGCCGACCTGGCACGCCTGGAAGCCGCCATCGCCGAGACAGCCGCCACGCGCCTGATCATTCTCGGTGACTTCGTCCACGCGCCGCCGTCTGCTGAAGAGCCCTGGCTGGCGCGTTTTGAGGCATGGCGCGCGCGTCATGCCGGGCTGGAAATCATCGTCACCCGCGGCAATCACGATCGGGTGAAGACGCTGCCGCTGGATCTGGACATCGACTGGCAGCCAGGGAGTCGCTTCGAGGCGCCGTTTGTCTGCCAGCACGAGCCGGGTGCTGATAAACGGGGCCCGCTGCTGGCCGGGCATATTCACCCCGTGGTGCGCATGCGCGCGGGCAGTGAATCGCTGCGTCTGCCGGTGTTCTGGTGTCACGCGGATGGGCTGATGCTGCCAGCGTTCTGCAGTTTTGCGGGCGGTGGCCGCATCGCGCCGGCTGCCGCTGATCGCGTATTCGTAGTGGGCGAGGGTGATGTGGTCGAGGCAAGTCTGGGCGCCGCTGGGGATTGATGCGCGCAGCCGGCCGTGGGCCCTCCCCGCCGGAGCGCGGCGAACCCAGGGTTCGGTCCTGCGCGATCTGATTGCGCTGTCTTTAGCTGATATGGGGGTGGGACATGGCCGCGCTGATTGTCTGCAACCGGCTCGGGCGCCGGGTCATGGCCAACGCGCTCGTGCTGAGTCGCGCAGCGGTTGCGCGTTGACGGGTTGTGCTCTGGCGGCCGTAGTGGTCGCGCCAAGGGCCGACTTCGCACGGCGTTCTGGCCTGTATCGTGGTCCAGCGATGTCGTATCGATTCACCGGCAAGACATTCGCGCAGGTGCTGTTGTCTGTGCTTGTCTCGCCACGCCAGATGCAGCCGGGTAGAATCGCGTCATGCTAGTTGCCATTATTATCGGTGCCGTTGCAGGCGCCTCGTTCTTCGGCCTGCCCGGCGCGATTCTGGGTGGCGTGCTTGGTTTCTGGGGCGCCCAGCTGCTGGCGATGGCCCTCATGAAGGGCGCGCTCGGCACCATTCGCACGCAGTTCCTCAATTCCACTTTTGCCGTGATGGGCGCGCTGTGCAAGGCCGACGGCCAAGTGACGCGCGACGAGATCAAGGTCGCCGAGGAGCTGTTCGTCAAGCTGCGGCTTGGCGAGGATCAGAAAGCTCAGGCGCGTGCGTCCTTCAACCGCGGCAAGGCGGACGATTTCGATCTGGACGGCGAGGTCGCCCGGTTTGTGAAGGTCGCGCGTGGCCAGCGCGCACTGCACCAGATGTTCCTGCAGGTGCAGATTGCCGCCATCGCAGCAGACGGCAAGGTTAGTGAGGCCGAGCACGAAGCGCTCATGCGCGTGGCGCGCGGGCTGGGTTTGTCCGAAGCCGAGATGCGCCAGCTCGAGGCCATGCTTGGCATGGGCGCGGCCGGCGCAGGTGCGAGCGGCGACGGCATGGGCTCCAAGGCCGGCGTATCGAAAGAGGACCAGCTCCAGCAGGCCTACGACGTGCTGGGCGTGGAAGCCTCGGCAAGCGACGCCGAAATCAAGAAAGCCTACCGCCGCCAGATGAGCCAGAATCATCCGGACAAACTGGCGTCCAAGGGTTTGCCCGAGAGCATGCGCGATATGGCCGAGCAGAAGACCCGCGAGATCGGCGCCGCCTATGAGCGCATCAGCGCGGTCCGCAATCTCGCTTGATCCTGAGCCGACCTGTTGGGTAGGCCGTTGGTCGCTAAATTAGGGGATAGGGACACTCGGCCCGGCGCTCGATGAAAGCCGTTCGATGAACCAGTGCAGCGCGCGCCCGGGCTTGCCTTTGCGCCACAGCAGATAAGTCGCTAGCGTTGGCCTGGGAGCGGCCATGATGGGGGCGACCAGCCGACGCCGGGCCAGCGCCGGTTCTGCCCAGCCGGTCGGCAGGTAGCCCACGCCCAGGCCGCGTTCCAGCGTATCCAGCTTGGCCCGCATCGAGGCGACGGTCAGTCGCGGCTGGCCGTCGAGCAGATGGGCGTTGCGCGGTGACAGTTCGCGTGCACTGTCGGCCACGACCACGGCGCGATGCGTACGAAGATCATCCTCGGTCAGCGGCGAGCCGTGTTGTGCCAGCGCATGTGTCGGACTGCAGCAGAACGTCCACGCAACGGCATCGAACATGCGGCGTCCGAGCCCGGCTACCGCCGGCGGCTCGGCGATCCCGATGGCCAGATCTGCGCGGTCGTCGACGAGCGCTTCCCAGGTGCCGCCCAGCGTCTCTTCAAGTACACGAACGTTAATCGACGGGTGCGCGGCACCGAATTGCGCCACCACGGGCCAGATCCGTTCGGGGGCCACCAGGCCGTCGACTGCCAGACGCAGTTCCGGCTCCCAGTGATCGGCCAGTCGCCGCGCGGCCGCACCGAGTTCGCGCGTTGCCACGAGAATACGTCGGCCTTCGTCGAGCAACAGCCGGCCGGCCGGCGTAAGCACGGCGCGATGGCCACTGCGATCGAAAACGGCGATACCTAGATCGGATTCAAGCTGGTTTATGGTGTACGAGATCGCCGACGGCACGCGATAGAGCGCGGCTGCCGCTGCGGCAAAGCTGCCGTGGCGATCTATGGCATCAAGCGCCTGCAAGGACTCGAGACTGACAGAACCCGTTGATGCCAAGATGGCCCACGCGAATGTTCAGGTTATTTGAACAAGTATGCCAGAACAGCTCGCTTTCATGAGGCGGGCGGGCTGCGTATCTTCTGGCAGACGAGTACCGCAGCGTTTGTTCATGCTGAAGGTTGGTCATACGGCTGCGCGCCGGGTGAACTGATCCTGATAGCCGGGCGATACGTGCCGGACCGGTCCTTCTATATTCAATAATCCTGTGCGGGTTGCCCTGCACACCACGGAGATGACTGATGAAAAAGATTCTTGTTCTTTATTACTCCATGTATGGCCATATCGAGACGATGGCGCAGGCCGTGGTCGAAGGCGCGAAGTCGGTGGACGGCGTCGAGGTCACGCTCAAGCACGTGCCCGAAACGATGACCGACGACGCGCTCGAGAACGCCGGCGCCAAGCGCCCGCTCGCCGGCGAAGCGGCCAGCCCGCAGGAACTGGCCGACTACGACGCGATTGTGTTCGGCACGCCGACACGTTTCGGCAACATGGCCGGCCAGATGCGGACCTTCCTGGACCAGACCGGCGGCCTGTGGGCCAATGGCAAGCTCGTCAACAAGTTTGGTAGCGTGTTCACGTCGAGCGCGACCGGCGCCGGCAACGAGACCACGATTACATCGTTCTGGAATACGCTGGCACATCACGGCATGATCATCGTGCCGGTGGACTATGCCGGTGCGCCGGAGCTGTTCGATATTTCCGAACTGCGCGGCGGCTCGCCATACGGCGCATCAACCTACGCTGGCGGTGACGGCTCGCGTCAGCCCAGTGCCAACGAGTTGGCCATTGCGCGTTACCAGGGTGAGAAGGTTGCCCGACTGGCTATGCGTCTGGCTGACTGAATCTCGTTGTTCGCGATCGGGCCGCATCGAGTATCTATCGATAATTGAGGAATCTTAATGAAGAAGAACGCCGAAACCGATGCGCCCATCATGAATACACTGGCGGTGCGCTGGAGCCCGGTCGCCTTCAGCGACAAGCCGGTATCGTCCACGGATCTGAAATCGCTGTTCGAGGCGGCGCGCTGGGCGCCGTCGTCCTACAACGAGCAGCCGTGGCGCTATCTGGTCGGTATCAAGGGTCAGGGCGACGGCCACGCACGGATTGTCGAATGTCTTGCAGAAGGCAATCAGGGCTGGGCCAGGAATGCCCCCGTGCTTGTGGTGGGCGTGGTCGTGCGTCACTTCAGCGCAACCGGCAAGCCGAACAAGGCAGCCGAGCATGATCTGGGTCTGGCCTCGGCCAATCTGGTGCTTGAAGCGACCGTGCGCGGCCTGCACGTCCATCAGATGATCGGGCTGGATCGCGAAGCGCTGCGTGAAGCGTTTTCGATACCGGAGGGCGCCGAAGCGTTCACGGCTCTGGCGATCGGCAAGCTGGACGACTCCGAGGCCGCAGATCCGGCGCACCAGGCGCGCGACAGCAAGCCGAGATCGCGTATCAAGCGGACAGAGTTCGTATTCAGCGATAGCTTCGGGACACCCGCTAAATTCTAGTGTCCTGTAACGGAAGTTCGCAAACGTGAATTCCGAGTGATTTTTTGTGTCAGGCAAGGCGCGACAACGAGTCATGGCCGGCCTCATGGCGAGGCGTCGCAACGCAGCATGGCGCAAAAAAGCGCCGGAATTGTGCCGTGTATTTGCGTTACAGGACACTAGGACCTGTTGCCGTTTCTTTCGACGCGGCGACAGCGGTGACGTATGAAAGCGCAACAGGCTCAGTCACCGAGGCGCGCGCTGCATGCTCATGTGATGATCGGAACAGATTCGATCTCTGCGCGCGGCCTTTTCCTGGGACGCCGAAGGCGTGCGCCATCAGCTGATGGTCACAACAGACGCCGAGCAGTGGAACGTCGTCCAATATCACACGACGAGCCCAGGCTGCGATGCGCTCGCTCCAGCCGCGTCGTTCGATGACTGGAATCCGGGAGCCGGTCACTATGATCGCCGCAAAGCACTCGGGTTCGGCCAGGGCCACGTTACTGGCGGGTTTTACGATCGTGACGTCAGAGGGAGCCGACGCCAGCACAGTGGCACACCAATCACTTGTTCGCCGAACACCGAGACCACGTCGGGAGCAGGCTCGCCCATCTGGACCACGAGTATCGATCCAGCGTCATTCATTGGCTTGAAATTGCACCTTGCAACGGAACTTTAAAAATACCGACACCGGCGCTCGTGAGCCGCATAAAAAAGCACGGTCGAGCAGAACTCGACCGTGCTTTTCCGGTGGCCGGCAGAGTCAGAGACTCCACCGATATTCAGCCGTCTCAGGCGTGTTCTTTCTCGGCCTTGTCGTATGCAGCCGGGCTTTGACCGCCTCGCAGCTTGAGAAGTCTGTGTTCATGCACGAGCCCCTTGAACAGGGTAAAGCACATGACGATCAGTACGAACGTAAACGGCAGCCCCGTGCTCACCGACGCCGATTGAAGCGCGTTCAACGCGTTGGAGCCACCGACGGCGAGCAGAGCCGCCGCGATGAACCCTTCTGCGAATACCCAGAATACACGCTGCGGGATTGGCGCCTCGGTCTTGCCGCCCGCCGTGATCGCGTCGATCACGATCGATCCGGAGTCCGAGGAGGTCACGAAGAACACCAGTACCAGAACAATGCCCAGCGCCGATGTGATGCTCGCGAACGGCAGTTCGTTGAGCATCTGGAACAGCGTCAACGACGAGTCGCCAACGCCGCTGGCCAACTTGCCAATCTCGGCGATGTTCTGGTCAAGGCCATTGCCGCCGAATGCCGACATCCAGACCGTGGTGACCACGGTTGGTACGATCAGTACCGCAGTCATGAACTCGCGAATAGTGCGGCCACGCGAGACGCGGGCGATAAATGTGCCCACAAACGGCGACCAGGATATCCACCAGGCCCAGTAGAACACGGTCCAGCCGTGCAGAAACTCCTGGTCACTGCGTCCGAACGGGTTGCTCAGCGGAAGGATGTACTGCGCGTAGCCGGTGATGGTGGTACCCATGCTCGCGAAAAACCCGCCTACACCACCAACCACGATGACAAACACCAGAAGCACGCCGGCCAGGGCCATATTGGCGTTGCTCAGGATCTTGACGCCGCCGTCGACGCCGCGTAACACCGAAACCAGTGCCACGCAGGTCACGGCAAAGATGATGACGATTTCGGTGACGATATTGGGCGGAATGCCAAATAGATAGTTCAAGCCACCTGCGGCCTGTGCGGCGCCAAAACCGAGCGACGTTGCGAGCCCGAAGATGGTCGCCAGCACGGCCAGCGTATCAATCACGTTGCCGATCGGTCCCCAGACGCGATTGCCCAGAAGCGGGTAGAACGTCGAGCGGATCGATAGCGGCATGCCTTTGTTGTACGCAAAGAACGCAAGCGACAATGCCACGATGCCGTAGATCGCCCAGGGATGAAGCCCCCAGTGATACATCACCGCACCCATTGCAGCAGTCTGGGCCTGTGCTGTTCCCGGTTCCACGCCCAGCGGCGTGCCGGCCCAGCCGGTGTAGTAGCCGAGCGGCTCGGCCACGCTCCAGAACATCAGGCCGATACCCATGCCGGCCGCGAACAGCATCCCGAACCATGAGATCATGGAGAAGCTGGGTTTCGCGTCCACGCCGCCTAGCCGGATCTTGCCAAACGGCGAGACGATAATCATCAGGGCGAACAGCACGAAGAAATCGCCGGCGATCAGAAACAGCCAGTCGAAATAGTCGATGAAAAACGTCTTGACGCCGCTGAGGCCTGTGTTGGCGATATCCGGAAAGATCATCGAGCCGACGACGAAGATAGAAATCAGCGCCGCACTCCATATGAACACCGGATTATGCAAATCCAGTCCGAACGGATGAATATTGTCTTCGCCAATATCGTGATTAAAATCGTATTGCGCCCTAAGCGCTTTGATTTCGTCTGATCGACTCACCGAAACCCCCAAGTCAAAGAGTAGAATATGAGCGTATAATTTTTTAACGCCGTTAATGAGGCGCCGCACTCTACAGTAATGCGCGGCTCTTGGTCGGCCGGCAGTTATCGGCCTTACAGGTCGCGTGCTCCATTTCCACGCCGCCAGTAGCCCACGTGTTTCAGGGGTTGCTGCGCAAGACGCGGGGCAACGAGCGCGGTGTGGCCGGTCTACATGAGCGCGCTGCAACGCTTGAAATTGCGTAAAAATAACCGCGGTCTCTTCGGGTTGACCCACCCAGTTGGATAAGCAAGACCCCTTCTTCTGCACGTCCTGATTGTGGCAAGCAGACCGGCGACTCACGCGTTGTCTGAGGCGATACGCGGACTCCACGACGCTCCGTACAAAACGGCAACAGGCCCTTGCCAGCCGCGCGAGATACGCCAACGCGACTGCGACGATTCGATCGGCGGTTTTCAAAGGGCGGAGGCATCAGCTGGCCTGTCGCGCTCTGATTCCTCGCGGCCCTGAACTAGCGCCAGCAGAGTCGGTCAGCTTCTGCGGGCTGTCGTTAATCGGCGACAGTCATGTTATAGATATATAAGGAATCACGTTCTAGAAGGACCGAATGAGCGATAGCCAACCTACCAAGGCGGGTATCAACCCGCCTGTATTCTTCCCGTCTGTGGCCGTTATCGGTGCGCTGGTGCTGTTCGCAGCCATCATGCCTGAAACGGCCAACGCGTTTTTCAGCTCGATGCAGAGCTGGCTGATTACAACCTTCGGGTGGCTGTATCTGGCTTCCGTCGGCATCTATCTGATCTTCTGCATCATGCTGGCCGTATCCCGTTACGGCACGTTCAAGCTCGGGCCCGACCACAGCGAACCGGATTTTTCTTATATATCCTGGTTCGCGATGCTGTTTTCTGCCGGCATGGGTATCGGCTTGATGTTCTACGGCGTGGCCGAGCCGGTGCTGCATTACGCAAATCCGCCGACGGGAACAGCGAGCACGGCACAGGCTGCCAAGGACGCGATGCGAATCACGTTCTTCCACTGGGGCATTCATGCCTGGTCGATCTATGCGGTCGTAGGTCTGTCGCTGGCCTACTTCAGCTTCCGCCGTAATCTGCCGCTGCGTATCAGCTCGGCGCTGTACCCGTTTATCGGCAAGAAGATCTACGGCCCGATCGGCAACATCGTCGATATCCTGGCGGTGTTTGGCACCCTGTTCGGCGTGGCGACTTCGCTTGGCTTCGGCGCCCAGCAGGTCAACTCGGGTCTGAACTTCCTGTTCAGCGTGCCCGAAGGCATAACGACCCAGATCGTGCTGATCTGCATCATCACGACCTTCGCTACAATCTCGGTCGTGGTCGGCCTGGACGGCGGCATCCGTCGCGTGTCGGAACTGAATCTGTATCTGGCTGCCGCGCTGCTGGCGTTTGCGCTGATACTTGGCCCGACGCTGTTCATCTTCCAGTCGCTGACCCAGAACATTGGTAACTATGTCTCGTCCCTGGTCGATATGACCTTCAACTCCTACGTCTACACGGGGAATGAGGGGACAGAAGGGTTCATGAGCGGCTGGACGCTGTTCTACTGGGCGTGGTGGATTTCCTGGTCACCGTTCGTGGGCATGTTTATCGCACGCGTCTCGCGTGGTCGCACCATCCGTGAATTCGTGATGGGCGTATTGCTCGTGCCGGTGGGTGCCACCTTCCTGTGGATGACGGCCTTCGGTGACGGTGCGCTGCATATGATCATGGTCGACGGCGCCACCGATCTGGTGGACGCGGTCAACGCCAACACCTCGACGGCCCTTTTCGTGTTCTTCGAGAAGTTCCCGCTGACCTGGGTGACGTCTATCCTGTCGACCCTGCTCGTGGTGACGTTCTTCGTGACCTCGTCGGACTCGGGTTCGATGGTCATCGATATCCTGACCGCCAAGGACGGCGCGGAAGCGCCGGTCTGGCAGCGTATCTTCTGGGCCGTTCTGGAGGGTGTGGTCGCTATCGTATTGCTGGCCGCAGGCGGTATCGGTGCACTGCAGGCTGCATCGCTGGCCTCGGCGTTGCCGTTCACGATCATCATCATGATCATGGCACTGGGCCTGTATAAATCGCTGAGCCTAGAAGCGGTCAAACAGGACAGCATGCGTCACCAGATGAGCTGGCCAACCAACGTGGCTGCCTCGACTACCGGCGGTGGTTGGCAAAAGCGTATGGATACGCTGATGTCGTCGCCGCGCAAGGCACAGGTCGAGAAGTTTCTCACCGAGACGGTCGAGCCTGCCATGCAGGAGGTGGCTGCCAAGTTCGAAGAGAGCGGCATGTCGACCAAGATCACGACCGAGGACGATCGCAGCTATATCGATGTCGATCATGGCGCCGAGATCGACTTCGTGTACGGCGTCCGTGCGCGTCGTTTTGCGGCACCGTCGTTCGCTATTGGCGGCCTGCGCGAGACCAAGGACAAGGATCGCGGACATTTCCGTGCCGAGGTCTATCTGCGTGAAGGCGGCCAGAAGTACAACGTGGTTGGCTACACCAAGGATCAGCTGATCGGCGACATTCTTGATCAGTATGAAAAGCACCTGCATTTCCTGCATCTGGTGCGCTGATCGCCATCTGAATCAGATTCACGTCTGATCCGACCCGGCGCTCGAAAGAGCGCCGGGTTTCTTTTTGTCTGTAACAAGGCGAGCACGTCAGTGGCCGCGGCCGATGCGGTATCCTTGAGCCGAATCATTCCACCCCATGGCAGCCCATGAGCCAGAATCCGTTCGCGGTGTCGAGCGTGCCCCCGATGATCAAGTGGTTGCTGATCGCCAACGGCGTCGGCTTCCTGTTCTTGTTGTACGCGCCCGAAGCGACCATGCAGTACTTTGCACTGTGGCCGTTCGGCGAGTATCCGGTCGGTACGTCGCATGGGCCGTCCACCGTCGGTTTCTCGTTCTGGCAGCTGGTGTCCTACGGGTTTCTACACGGCGGCTTCGGGCATCTGTTTTTCAACATGTTCGGCCTGTGGATGTTCGGACGCGTCGTCGAACAGGTTTGGGGCGGCCAGCGCTTCCTGCTCTATTATCTGGTCTGTGTGGTAGGTGCGGGCCTGACCCAGGTGATCGTGCTCTATCTGATGTCGTCGACGCAGCCGGTGCCGACGGTCGGGGCGTCTGGTGGCCTGTTCGGGGTATTGCTCGCGTTCGGCATGATGTTTCCCAATGCGCGCGTCATGCTGTTGATCCCGCCGATCCCGATGACGGCCAAATGGCTGGTCGTGGGCTACGGGGCGATGGAGCTGTTCTTCGGCGTGACCGGCACCCAGGCCGGTGTGGCCCACTTTGCCCATCTGGGCGGCATGGCCGCGGGTCTTGCGATGATCATGTATTGGCGCAAGCAGGGCACCTGGATGAATCGAGGCGGCTGAATAGGCCGCTTGTATTGGCTACGCCGGCAAAGTCTGTCTGCTTGATCGCCGTCGTCAAAGAAACCGCCATAAAAAAGCCCCGGTCGAGGCCGGGGCTTGATTCACGCTGTAGCGGTTGATCAGACTTCGACGTTCAGGCTCACGTCGATATTGCCGCGTGTTGCATTCGAATACGGGCAGACCTGGTGTGCCTTGGCGACCAGGTCGTCAGCCTCGCTCTTGTCCATGCCCGGCAGATGGATAGTCAGCGCGACCTCGATGCCGAAGGCGTCACCCATCGGGCCGATGCCGACTTCGCCGTCTATCTTGGCGTCTTTCGGAAGCTTGGCTTTCTCACGCCCCGCCACGACCTGAAGCGCGCCCATGAAGCAGGCCGAATAACCGGCGGCGAACAGCTGCTCTGGATTGGTGCCGTTGCCGTCACCGCCCATTTCTTTTGGTGGCGCCAGCTTCACGTCCAGTTTTTCGTCGGAACTGGTCGCGCGCCCTTCACGACCGCCGGTCGATTGGGCACGTGCCGTATAAATCACTTTGTCTAAGGCCATGTCGTTCTCCTGATAGCGTGGTTTGGATAATTATATTGTGTGCAATTTATTATGGCGCCGTCTCCATGTTTTGCAAGAGTCGACTGCACCGGCTTTGTCTGGCCTATCCACTGCTGCCATTGCGCCAGGCTTTAATCTATCGTGACGGTTGCTGATCCGTTGGATCAAGCGTTTGGAGAATCAGATGATGGACAGCTACGAAAAGATCGGCGCGTTCTACCTGGGGCGGGCGCAAGACCCGGCCGCTCCCGAGGCGCGTGATCAAGCGATCAGCGCCGCGCATACGCCGCTGCTCTACGATGCGACAGATCTGACCACCCACGCCGTGATCATCGGCATGACCGGCAGCGGCAAGACCGGCCTCGGCGTGAGCCTGATCGAGGAAGCGGCACTCGACCGGATTCCCGTGATCGCCATCGACCCCAAGGGTGATCTGGGCAATCTGCTGCTGACGTTTCCAGATCTGGCGCCGGCAGACTTCGAGCCCTGGGTGGACGCCCAGCAGGCTGCCACGCGTGGCCTGAGCGCGGCCGAGTTTGCCGCGCTGGAGGCGCAGGCGTGGAAGGACGGGCTGGCAAGCTGGAATCAGGACGGCGAGCGTATCGCCCGGCTCAAGGCCGCCGCCGACTTTGCCATCTACACACCCGGCAGCAGCGCGGGTCTGGGTCTGTCGGTGCTGGGCTCGTTCACGGCGCCCGCGGCGGCTGTGCGCGACGACGCCGAGGCGCTGGCTGATCGCATCCAGACGACCGCCACGTCAATACTCACGCTGCTGGATATCGACGCCGACCCGCTGACCAGCCGCGCCCATATCCTGATCTCACAGATTCTCCAGCACCATTGGCAGGCCGGCCGTTCGCTGGACATGCCGGGCCTGATTGGCGCCATCCAGCAGCCACCGATCGAGCGTATTGGCGTGATGGACGTGGAGGCGATCTACCCGGCAAAAGATCGATTCGCTCTGGCCATGCAGCTGAACAACGTGCTGGCCTCGCCGGGGTTTGCGGCATGGATGGAGGGTGAGCCGTTGTCGGCCGGCGCGCTGCTGCATACGCCAGACGGCCAGCCGCGGGTTTCCGTGGTCTCGATCGCGCACTTGTCCGACACCGAGCGCATGTTCTTCGTGACCCTCCTGCTGGGCGAGGTCATTGCCTGGATGCGTGCACAGCCCGGCACATCGAGCCTGCGCGCCATACTCTATATGGACGAGTTGTTCGGCTATATGCCGCCGACCGCGAACCCGCCGTCCAAGAAACTGTTCCTGACGCTGCTCAAGCAGGCACGCGCCTACGGGCTCGGGCTGGTGCTCTCGACACAGAATCCGGTGGATCTGGACTACAAGGGTCTGTCCAATACCGGCACCTGGTTCATTGGCCGGCTCCAGACCGAGCGCGACAAGGCGCGGGTGCTGGATGGCCTCGAAGGTGCGGGCAGTGGCGGTGGGCCGTTCGATCGCGCGGCCATGGAGCAGACGCTGGCAGGGCTCGGCAAGCGGCGTTTCCTGTTGCACAACGTGCATGAAGCCGGTCCGGTCATCTTTGCCACACGCTGGGCCATGTCGTACCTGCCGGGTCCGTTGACCCGAGACCAGATCCGGCGGCTTTGTGCGACCCGCGTCGCCGTCGCCCCGTCCGCGTTGCCTGCAGCGGATGCGGCTATGCGCCCACAGGCCGTGCCGGTTGCTGGCCCCGCGTCACCCAGCGCGCCGCCGGTGCTCGCGCCGGGCATTCGTCAGTTCTATCAGCCGGCCGGCGATGGGCTCGGCGGGCTGATCTATTACCCGCAGATCATCGGCGCGGCGGACGTGGTCTATGTCAGCAGGACACACGGCGTGGATACCCGCCGGGCATCCGTTGTAGCCGTGGATATCGACGAGGGGCCGGTCGCGCTCGACTGGCGTAACGCGTCGGCGCTCGACGTGTCGGCTGCTTCGCTGCTCGAGCAGGCCGAACTGGGCGCTGACTTTGCCCAGGTGCCCAGCCCGGCACGAAACGTCGATCACTACCGGCGCTGGTCGGATGCCTACAAGACGTGGCTGCGTCAGGACGGCGCGCTTATCTTGTTCCTCCATGCGGGCTTCAAGACGGTATCGGCGTTGGGCGAGAGCGAGACCGATTTTCGTCTACGCATGCAGCAGCACGCCCGCGAAACGCGTGATCTGGCGGTGGGCAAGCTGCGTGCAGCCTACGACAAGAAAGCGGCGCGGCTCGAGGATCGTCTGCGCAGCGCCCAGGCCGAGGTTGACGAGCAACAGAGCCAGGCCAGCCAGCAGACGCTGGAGACCGCGGTCTCAATCGGCAGTGCGCTGCTGGGCGCGTTTCTGGGGCGAAAGACGCTGTCCGCGCGCAACGCCGGCCGTATAGGTAGCGCAGCGCGACGTGCCGGGCGCGTGGCCCGGGAGCGCCGTGACGTGGTGCAGGCCGAGGCCGACGTTGCCGCGCTTCGTCTCGAGATCGAGACGCTGTCCAAGGCCCTGACAGCCGATCTGGCTGAACTGGCGCCCGTGCCCGACGCACAGGCGATCGAGCTCGAGACTGTTGCGGTACGAGCACGTAGCCAGGACATCAGCGTGCGGTTTGTCGGCTTGCTGTGGCGACCGTATCGACAAGCCGCCGATGGCCGTACGTTGCCGGCATGGGCAAGCGCCCAATAGCGCCACACGTTTTGGCGTGGCCAATACCCCATCCGTATGACAGTGCCTTGGTAGAACGACGCTTCAGGCCCATTATTCCCTGAGAAAACCGGAATATATGCATGGGTTGCAGGCGTGGTGCGTCATGAGCCGGCAACAGGCCCCAGTCAGCAGCTTGTGCTGGAGTTGCCCGCTACGCCTGATCGTATGGGCGTAGCGACGTCTTCGTTGAGGCCATCGACAACCGATGCGTCGCAATGCGTCCCGGTGCGGGCGGGGCGCCGTCACGAGCATAATGCCCGTCGTCCGCCGCGTTTGAGCTGCGGTCACTGGCGTTCGACAGGGCTGACTCAAGCGAGCGCCATCGGCTTCGGATGCAGGGCGCGTGCGCGCATTCGGTGAGCTGCTCGGAGCATCGCCGTCAACAGAACGAGTGGACGGTATACGGTCGACGGATATAAGCTTGGTCGTTGCTTCGGTTCTTTGAGGCCGGGTCGCAGCAGTCTTAGATTCGGCACTGCGCATGCCCGTGCGTACTCATGTCGGCCCGCGGCCAAGACGCTTTGCGTATTGGGGGTTTTGCGGTTCAGCGCTCTCCGTCCACGCCATATGATGCGACTCATGATGAAACTCGACTGGTACCGCGGCTGGAATATTGTAGCGGCGGCGACTTGTCTGACGTTGCTCACCGTTGGCCTGCGACTCGGTACCGGGCCATTCTTTCTGCCCATGGCCCGCGATCTCGGCTTCAGCCGCAGCGAGCTGTCGACGGTCGTCGGGGTCGGTATGTTGTTCTACGGACTGGCCATGCCGCTGGCGGGATGGCTGGTGGCCAGGATCGGCACACGAGCGGTGATCGCGCTTGGTCTGGCCATGGTGGTCATCGCGGTCGCGTGGACGATGGTGGCGCGCACGCCTTTCACGCTGTGTCTTTCTTTCGGCATGCTGCTGTCGGTCGGCCTGGGCTTCATCAGCCCGGTGGTGCTGACGCCGGTCATCTGTCGGTGGTTTGCCCGCCAGCGTGCCCAGGCGTTGTTCTTCCTGTCTACCGGATCGATGGCCGGCATCGCGCTGATGACGCCGATCTTCAGTGTATCCATCAGCGCGTTCGGCTGGCAGCACACGCTGGTTGGCTATAGCGTGGCGCTGACGGTGGCAGCCACAGCGGCGGTCATCTTCGTGATTCGCGACGAGATCCCGGCGACTGCCGCGAATCCGAACTATGCCGCGGTGGAGATTCCCGAAGACATGCGTACAGCCGAGGCCAACGGGCGCTTCCTTGTTGCATTCTGGTCCACGCCGTTCCTGAAGATCTTTCTGGGCCTTTTCGCTTGTGGCTTCAGCATGAACCTGCTGGGCACTCACGGCGTGCCGATGCTTGTCGATCACGGCTTCGATTCAACGACCAGCTCGCTGGGGATCGGCACGATCGGTCTGGTTGCCATCCTGGGCACGGTACTGATCGGCCGGGTGGCCGACCGGGTGCCGCGTCGTAATCTGCTGGCCCTGATCTACGGCGTACGCGGGCTTGGCTTCTTCGCCCTGCTGATGGTGAGTTCGCCCGCGGGCCTGTTCACGGCGGCCGCGGTCGGAGGCCTGGTCTGGGCGGGCAGCATCGCCACGTCGTCGGCCATGCTGGCCGATATGTACGGCGTGCGCCTGGTTGGCGTGCTGTACGGCACGGCGTACGTCGGTCATCAGATCGGCGCTACGATCAGCACCTGGCTCGGCGGCTGGGGCTACGAGCAGTACGGGACCCACTGGATCGCGTTTGGCAGTGCTGGCGTGCTGCTGCTGATAGCGGCGGCGATCTCGCTGCGCCTGCCCGCGGATGGTTTTGCGTTCTGGATGAACAGGGCACGCCAGAGCAGCGCTCCGGCGGCCCTCTAGTTGACGGCGATCCATAGTATGACGTCTTCACGTCGCGCTATCGGCCTGGTTCTGGTCTGCCAGGCCGTGTTGGCCCGGTGTCATGCATGATCAGGCGGGCGTATAGCGCGCGTCGATCCGGCTCAGCCGAGCAGTCATGAAAAAGCCCGGGGCGCACCACGCGACCCGGGCCTGAGTTCGAACGGCGATCCGATCTAGCTGTCGCTGTCCGCGGCATCTACCGTGGCCTGGATGGTCTCCTGCACCACCTTTGTATCGGCGTCGATATCGGCGTCGGAATACAGCAGACGCCGGTAGTCCTTGGCCGAGTAGCGCTCGTCCTGATCACGATAGTGGTCCGAGGACGGGTCGTCCGACTGGCTGTAGCTCACCAGGCCATAGCCCCGCGGGCCGTCATCGGTGAAGTTCATGCCGAAATGCCAGCTGGTGCCGTAGCCGATCAACCAGCCCTCGCCGTCACTGACAGACAGGCCACCCGTGGCGGGTAGCGTACCGGCCGGTGCATAGCGCGGATAGCGGGTGCCGTCCTCAACGCCGGCAGTATCCACCGACACGATATTGAAACCGCCTTCGAAGTTCTGGTTGCCATGCCAGGGAATCGGCGTGCCGGTGGGCGAGGCCGTGCCGCCGGGCAAGCCCACCGCGTAGGGCTGCTGGTACTGGATATCGCCCAGTCGGGTGTCGTAGTCGATACCGGCCGTGTCCAGTCGATCCAGGCCGATAGCGAGTGCGACCAGCATCGGATCCTGCGACGGCTCTGCGGCCGCGGGATACGGAGTGCTCGGCGTGGTGGCGGGGCTGGCCGGATCGAAAGCCACGCTGAACTGCGCCGGATAAGTTGGGCTGAACTGGCCGATGAACACACGAAAGACCTGGGCGCCGGTGCTGTCGGTGTTGTAGACGCCGTCCCAGCTCGCAAGCGCTGCACAGCCGGTGGCCACCGAGCGGCTGTTGTCGTCGCCGGTTGCGATCAGGCTGTCGCCGGCCGTGTTGCAACGCTCACGCAGATCGTCGAGCAGCGTTTCGGCGTAGTAGGCGCGATTGGAATAGAGCGCGTTGATGATCTCCTCGCCGGTGAACTTGCCGTCGCTGCCGGCAGGCGCGACCTGCGACAGCCCTGCGTCGGTCGGGTTTTCCAGCATGCGCAGACCCATCCGGGTACGCGGCGTGAGGATGCTCTCGGTTGGCCCGTACAGGCGCGAGTAGCCGGTCAGGAACGCATCCGGATTGGTCGCCCAGTAGCTGTCGTTGGAGTTCTGTACATAATCGCTGCGCTCGAGCTTGGGCATGCCGTCGTAGGCGACGCGCCCGTTGCAGTCACCTTCGACCCAATCGTTGAGCGAGCGGCTGCCGTCGAGCAGGGTGAGATTGTTGGCCGCGAGTGCAGCCACCACCGGATTGGCGGAGGTGCGTGCGTTGAACGCGTTCAGCGCATCCGCCGACAGACGCGGCACGGATGTGCCGTCGATATAGAAGGCGCGTCCGGCGTCGTCGGCGTACATCGTGTTCACCCAGAACACGCTCCCGCAGCTTTGGTACGGCTGCTGGAATTCGGACAGATTCTTGGCCCGACCCATCGCCAGCCACTGGTCAATGACCTGGCGTGCAGTATCGATATTGGCATCACGATAGGTGACCGCGGTCGGCCGACCCGCGAAGTCGGCGCCCCAGGCTGGCAGCGCGCCGTTGATGGTGTTGGCCGCGAGCATCGGGCCGTACTCGGAGTAATAGAAGTCGCGGGTGAAGGTCACCGGCTGGGCCGCGCCGACGTTTACGTTGACCGAGATCGTCTTCGAGGTAATCGGCTTTTCCTCGCCGTCCTTGATATAGGTCAGCGGATCGCCGGCCTTGAGGGTCAGGTCATAGAGGGTGAAGTGCTGCGCGGTGGATACGGTATGCGTCCACGCCACGTGCTCGTTGAAGCCGATCAGTGGAATAGCGACGCCGATCAGCCCGGCGCCGTTGACGTTGTAGACGCCCGGCACCTCGATCTGCATCTGATAAAGACGGCGATTGCCGGTATAGGGAAAATGTGGATTGGCAAGCAGCGCGCCCTTGCCGTTCTCGGTCATATCGCCGCCGATGCCCCAGCCGTTACTGGCCATGCCGCGCTCGTGATAATCGCTCCTGAGCCCCAGCGCCTCGGGCGTGGCCTGGCGTAGTGCCTGGCTCAGCCTCATGCTCTGGACGTCGGCGTCGGCGTCGGCGTCGGCGTCGGCTTGGGTCGGTGGTGCGGTCGGTGCGGGTGCCGGGCTCACCCCGGGCGGAACCGCAGCGAACAGCGGCGCGGTCACGAACTGATCGCCGCTGGCATAAAGCGCGACCAGTTGATAGTAGGCGTACAGATCCTGGGGCGTGATCTCGGTCACCCACGGCGCCCGGTTGCACTTGGCCGGCAGATCGGCCGGGGCCGTGTCGCCAACGTACTTGTTATAGCCCGCGGTGAAGCCGCGCAGCATGGCCTGGCCCTCTGGCGACAGCGCGTCGAACTCCGCGCTGGCACGCTCGCGCAGGCCCAGCGCCTTGTAGCTGAAATCGGTAACGATATTGATGCCGATCGGCAACGCCTCGGCCACGTTCGGGCCGGGCCCGTAATACATCGCGCGCTCGCCGCGTGCACGAATGATGGAATCCGCGATGATGCAGACATTGTCGCGGGCCTGGACATAGCCCGAGCCAAAACCGGCGGATTCGAGATTGTCGGCGGTGATGTGCGGCACGCCCCCGGTGGTCGTGCGGATGGTCGCACTCAGCTGTCCGTCCGGCGCGTTGATCTGATCGCCCGACAGCGCCTGATCGTTGTCGCCGCGGCCGGTGTCGGTGTTGTTGTTATCGTCGGAACAGCCGGTGATTGCAGCGGCCGTCGTGATTGCCAGCAGCCCGGCAGCGAGCGGCCGTACCCATCGTTTATCGAACATGACTCCATCCCCCTTGAAGCCTGCCCAATATCGGGCAGGCGATGACTAATCAGTGGCACGAGTCTAGCGTCGCCGCCTGGCCTGCTGTATAGGCATTGATAGAGACTTTAGTCGCGCGCGCTGCCGAACCTTGTGCACGAACCCGGGTCTGATTACACAGGGCCAGGCGAGCCCCGCGTTGTTGTTTTTGCCGCCCCCATTCGCGCGCTATCCTGCGCAGGTATAGTAGAGCCATGAACACACGTCTGTTGTATCCGCTGATTGGTTGTGCGCTGCTGGCCGGCTGTGCGAGTGGTCCAGCGTATCGCCCGGCAGAACAGGCCGGCGACTACGGTTATCGCGACACGCTGCTGACCAGCGATCGTTATCGCGTGAGCTTTGTCGGCGATTACGGCACGCCGCGCGAGAGCGTCGAGAATTTCGCGCTGTTCCGGGCCGCCGACGTGGTGGTCTCGCACGGCTATGAGCGGTTTCGGATCACCGCGCGCCAGACCTCGCCGGTCACCACCACCAGCGGTGGCGGGCCGAGCACGAGCGTCGGTTATGGCTGGGGCTACCCGTTCTGGGGTACGGGCATTGGTTATTCGACGGGCGGCTACAGTCGTACGCATTACGAGACCGTGCTCGAGATCCAGGTCGGCGCCGAGGTGCCCGACACGGGGCCCGAGGTTTATAACGCCGTCGAGCTCAAGCGCAATCTCTCGGCCGCGGTCTCCACCGTCCAGAATTGATCAGCCGTTGCGAAACGGCTGGCCGCCGAGGCTGCCGCCGACCGGGTTTCGACGCCTGACCGGCACGAGATCTGTCCTCCTGTCGCTATCGGGAGTCCTATCGCGACGGCGAGGCCGCTCGCCTACGCGTCGCGCCGCCAACTGTTGGCGCGGTCTCGCACGAAACGGCAACAGGCCCTAGCGCAGCTGAAAGCTCACCGGCACGGTCAACGCCAGGCGCTGCATGGTCACGCTGGAGGGTAGTGGCGGCATCGGGTCGGCGTCCCTGATCATCTTTTCTACTGCCTGGTCGAGCAGCGGATGCCCGGAGCTCTTGCGAATCTCCCAGTTCAGGATATGGCCGTTGCGATCCATTACGAAATACAGGATTGCGGTGCCTTCCTGGCGCAGGCGGCGGGCCCGGCGCGGATAATCCTTGTGCTGGGCGAGCCAGGCACGCAGCTCGCTGCGATAGTCCGGCGGCGTGTCGGATACGCTGCCGGTCGAGCCGGCCTGTGTCCGCTCGGCCTGCTGGGCCGCCTGCGCGGGCGCATTGGTTGCATCCTGGCCGCCCGCGGGTTGTGCGTCCGGATCGCGGCGCGCCGTCGTGGTATCACGCGTGGGCTGCGGTGACGGCGTTACCGGCCGTGGCTCCGGTTTGGGTTGCGGGCGTGGCGTGGGTTTGGGCTGCGGCTTGGGCGGCGGCTCGGGCTCGGGTTCTGGTTCTGGTTGTGGTACCGGCGTCGGCTCCGGTTCGGGCTCAGGTTCAGGCGCTGGAGTGGGCTCCGGGGGCGTTGGCTCGGGTTCTGGTTGGGGCTCGGGTTCCGGCTCTGGCTGAGGTTCCGGCTCCGGTTCGGCCTGCGCCTCGGTGTCGGCCGGCTCGCCGTCGGCGGCGACCTGCTCGGGCTGGGGCTCGCCCTGCGTGGGTGCGAGCGCGACGCGTACGCCCGCGCCGCCGCTATCGGCGTCGGCAAGCGTCTCGCTGACCTGGAAACGCAGCAGCAGGGCGGCGTGTGCCGTGATGGCGATCACCAGCACCACCGCCCAGTGACGAAGACCGGGCCGCATCATGGGTCGTTGTGCTGGGTCAGGAGGTTCACCTCGGCCACGCCGCTGGCGCGCAGCGTGGTGAACAGTTCGGTGAGTGCTTCGGCCTTGAGTGCGCCGTCGGCTCGGATCTGCAGCGGTTTGTCCTTGGGCCAGTCGTCGAGTGCATTCGCCAGTTCGTCCGTCTGGATTTCGCTACCGCCGAGCGCCATGCGACCGTCGGCGGCAATCGAGAGCACGCGGTTATCGAGCTGGGCTTTATCCTGGGTCTTCGCGGTGCTGGGCGGCGTCATCTCGAAGGGCGGGCTCTGGGCGAGCACGCCGGCGAGCATGAAGAAGATCAGCAGCAGGAACACGATATTGATCAGCGGCAGAATGCTGTCGTCGTTCGAGCGTGGCCGCTTGGGTGGGGCGATTATCATGGGCTGTCTGCGCTCGACGCGGGCGTGCCCGTGGCCAGCGACAGTGGCGTGACACCAGCGCCCGACAGCGCATCGAGTGCGCCTACGGTCACGTCCAGGCTGGCCTCGGCGTCGGGCTGCACGATCACCGCAGAGATCTCGTCACGATCACGCGCGCTCTTGAGCTGGGTGGCCAGCGCCGCTGCTGCCATGATCTGTTGCTGGTAGCGCAGGTTGCCGTCTGCGTCCACGCGTACGACCGCCGGCGGCGTCTGGCCTGGCGTGGCTGTGCTCGTGCCGGTGGCCAGACCTATGGGGCGCCAGTCGGTGAAGCTCGTGGCCAGCATGAAGAACACCAGCAGAATGAACACCACGTCGATGAGTGGCGTCAGGCTGATCGAGTGTTTTCGTCTTGGAATGCTCTCGATATGCATGAATCAATAAGCATTCGAGGTGCGCGGCGAGCGCTGGGTGACGTCGGCGCTGGAATTCGGGCTCACTTTCTTGTCGAACACTGCCTCGTGGCGCGTGAACAAGCGCGTGAGGCTGTCCTGCATATCCTCGTGCAGGCGCTCGACAATGCGCTCGAGCCAGTTCAACGCGACGACCGCGGGAATCGCCACGACAAGGCCGACAGCGGTCGTCAGCAGCGCTTCCCAGATACCGTTCGACAACACCGAGGGGTCAACCTGGCTGCCCGCGCTGGCCAGCTGCTGGAAGGCGGTGATCATGCCCATCACCGTGCCCAGCAGGCCGAGCAGCGGGGCCAGCGAGCTGATAACTTCCAGCGGCCGGAAATAGCTGCGCAGATCGGCCAGGTGGCGCGCGCCTACGCGTGCTGCTTCCTCGCGCACGATGGGGGTGGGCGCACCCGAACGCAGGCCGCGCATGGCCACGGCCAATGCATCTGCAATCGGATTGCGCTGGTCTTCCAGATCGCTGATCGCACCATCGCGATTGCCGGCGTGCCACTGTTCCAGTGCCGGCTCGATGAAGCTGCGCTTGCCGATACGCACGCTCAGGTACTGCCACATCTTGAGCAGCAGCATGGCCAGCCCGGCGACCGACATCGCCGCGAGCACGCCGACCACGGGCCCGCCGAGCCGCAGCAGTTCAAACAGACCGTTGAGATCGAGAATCGCGGACGTATCGGAGGTCATGGTGGTATCCGGTGCTGACATGTTGGGTTGGAATGACGGGGTGCTTGCCCCGCTAATCAGCCCGAGAGTATGGCGCAAGCAGTCGGTAAATGCGAACCATTACTATCTGACCGGTCTGGCGGCACGATGGTCGTGGCGCAGTCGGGAGCGGTCAATACGTTCCGATCTTCCGGGATGGGCTACCGGGTTCGCCTTTAGTCGTATCCAGACTGGTCGTGCACATGCGTATGCTTGGCAGGTATTGCGACTATTGCAAGGAGCTGTCATGGCCGATAACAACATCGAATCCGTACTCAAGGAAGATCGACAATTCGAACCGCCCAAGGCGTTTGTCGATGGTGCGACGCTAAAGCCTGCCGACGTGGCCGCGCTGCGCGAGGCCGCCGAAGCCGATCACGAAGGGTTCTGGGCCGATCAGGCCCGCGAGCGTATCGACTGGCACAAGCCGTTCACCGAAGTGCTCGACAGCTCGGACGCTCCGTTCTTCAAATGGTTCGCCGACGGCGAGCTCAATGTCTCCTACAACTGCCTGGATCGGCATCTGGAGACCAAGGGCGACAAGACGGCGATCATCTTCGAAGGCGATGACGGCGAAGTCGAGCATATTTCCTATACAGAACTGCATGCACGGGTCTGTCGTTTTGCCAACGCGCTCAAGGCCAACGGTCTGGGCAAGGGCGACCGCGCCGTCGTCTATCTGCCCAATATCCCGCAGGCCGTTGTCACCATGCTGGCCTGCGCGCGTATCGGTGCGATTCATTCGGTCGTGTTCGGCGGCTTCTCGGCCGTATCGATACGCGATCGTATCGAAGACGCCGAAGCCAAGATGGTGATCACTGCCGATGGCAACTACCGCGGCGGCAAGCTCATACCGCTCAAGGAAACCGTCGATAAAGCGCTCTCCGAAGGCTGCAAGACGATCGAGAAGGTGATCGTCTACAAGCGCGCCGGTGTTGACGTCGCCATGACCGAAGGCCGCGATATCTGGTGGGATGACGCAATCGAAGGCCAGTCCGACGAGTGCGAGCCGGAATGGGTAGGCGCCGAGCACCCGCTGTTCATCCTCTACACCTCCGGCTCGACCGGTAAACCCAAGGGCGTCCAGCATTCGTCGGCGGGCTACCTGCTCGGCGCGATCTGCACCAGCCGCTGGGTATTCGACTACGGCGACAACGACGTATTCTGGTGCACGGCCGATGTCGGCTGGATTACGGGTCATACGTATATCACCTACGGCCCGACCGCCTGCGGCGGCACGCAGGTCATGTTCGAAGGCGTGCCGACCTATCCGGAGCCCGATCGCTTCTGGAAGATGGTCGACACCCATCAGGTCACGATCTTCTATACCGCGCCGACGGCGATTCGTGCGCTGATGAAACAGGGCGATGAATACCCGCAGCGTCATGCGCTGGATTCGCTGCGCGTGCTGGGCACGGTCGGCGAGCCGATCAACCCCGAAGCCTGGATGTGGTACCGCGAGATGATCGGCCACGACAAGTGCCCGATCGTGGATACCTGGTGGCAGACCGAGACCGGCGGCCACATGATCACGCCGATCGCTTCCAGCACGTCGACCAAGCCCGGCTCGGTGACCCACGCGCTGCCCGGTATCGTGGCCGATATCCTCGACGAGTCCGGCGAGCCGGTGACCGGCGCCAACGCGGGCGGCATTCTGGTCATGACCAAACCGTGGCCATACATGCTGCGCACTATCTGGGGGGACCCGGAGCGCTATAAGGACACCTATTTCGGCATGTTCGATGCCCATACCTATGTCGCCGGCGATTCGGCTCAGCGCGACGAGCAGGGTAACTTCCGTATCCTCGGGCGTATCGACGACGTGGTGAATATCTCCGGTCACCGCATGGGCACGATGGAAGTCGAGTCGGCGCTGGTGGCCCACAAGGCCGTGGCCGAAGCAGCGGTGGTCAGTCGCCCGCACGAGATCAAGGGCGAGTGCATCGTGGCCTTCGTCATTCTCAAGAACGACGATCCCAGCGACGAACTGGCCAAGGAACTGCGTGACTGGGTTTCCGAACAGCTCGGCGCCATTGCCAAGCCCGAGGAGATCCGTTTTGCCGACGGGCTGCCCAAGACGCGCTCGGGCAAGATCATGCGGCGTCTTCTGCGTACGGTGGCCCGCGACGAGGAGATCACCTCCGACGTGTCCACGCTGGAAAATCCGCAGATCATTGATCAGTTGCAGGCCAAGGGGAGCTAGGCCAGGAGAAGCCAGGCCAGGCAACGCCAGCTGTAGCTGGAGCCGATAGCGGCCTGCGTGACAGGCTGCTTGTTGTTAAGGGGGTGGTCGGACCGGCCCTGGCGCTTGACGCCGGTCGGCTCCGGCCTTTTTTTGTGCTGGACAATCGAGCACGTCGGGCAGCGCGCGTTGCGGCGATGAATGCTGTGCTGCACAAGCTTGCCTGATTCTCGTAAACTGAAACCCGGTTTCGCCTGGCCGTGCCGGGTATCAATAACACCACTTCAAGACGGGAGTTTCTGTGAGCCAATCTGTTGTCATCGCTGCGGCGGGCCGTACCGCCATCGGCCGCTTCGGCGGCACGCTGGCCGGCATTGCCGCGCCAGATCTGGGCGCGCACGTCATCAAAAGCCTGCTGGCCCGGCACAATATTCCGGCCGATGCGGTCGACGAGGTTATTCTCGGACAGGTGCTGGCCGCCGGCTCCGGTCAGAATCCTGCCCGCCAGGCGTCGATCAAGGCCGGACTGCCGGACAGCGTGGCCGCCTTGACCATCAACAAGGTCTGCGGCAGCGGCCTGAAAGCGGTAATGATGGCCGCCCAGGCCGTTGCACTTGGCGACGCCGAACTGATTGTGGCCGGCGGCCAGGAAAACATGAGTGCAGCACCGCATGTGCTGCCGAACTCGCGCAACGGCAAGCGGATGGGGGATTGGGAATTCGTCGACACCATGATCCGGGACGGACTGTGGGATGCCTTCAACGACTACCACATGGGCCAGACCGCCGAGAATATCGCCGAAAAATACCGTATCTCGCGCGCCGAACAGGACGAGTTCGCGGCCCGCTCACAGCAGCGCGCCGAGGAAGCGCTCAAGCACGGCCGCTTCGAGGACGAGATCCTGCCGATCGATATCCCGCAGAAAAAAGGCGATGCGATTTTCTTTACGCGAGACGAGGGCCCGCGTGCCGGTGTCACCGCGGAGGCACTCGGTGGCCTCAAGCCTGCGTTCACCCGCGACGGTACGGTCACCGCCGGCAATGCATCAGGCCTCAACGACGGCGCGGCCGCGGTCGTCGTCACCACAGCAGACAAATGCACGCAGCTCGGCTTGACCCCGCTGGCAACGATTGCCGGCTATGCCAACGCCGGCGTGGATCCGGCATTCATGGGCATCGGCCCGGTGCCCGCCACCCAGCGCTGTCTAAAGCGCGTGGGCTGGCAGGTCGCCGACCTGGACCTGGTCGAGGCCAACGAAGCCTTCGCGGCGCAGTCGATTGCGGTGGCACGCCAGCTTGAATGGGATATGGATCGGGTCAACGTCAACGGCGGTGCGATTGCGCTGGGGCACCCGATTGGTGCATCGGGCTGTCGCGTGCTGGTGACGCTGCTCCACGAAATGGTCAAGCGCGATGCACACAAAGGCCTGGCCACGCTGTGCATCGGCGGCGGCCAGGGCGTGGCGCTCGCGGTAGAGCGCTGAGCCCGGAGCACGCCGGCATAAGGCCGGGCTCAGGGCCATAACGGTGCGCGGGGCGCTGAACAGCGACGTTGGTGTGCCGCAAGCGTGGCAGTAGCGCTGTCGTATCACCGCTCAACGCGACCTGTGCCGAGATCCGGGCAGACGCGACGACAGAAGTTGGCATCGCTCTTGCAGTAAGAAACCTGCACAACAATCCTCGCGCCGTGTTGTTCTCCTCCAATACGTTTGCGCACCATTCCAGCTTTATCGTTGTGCAATCGTGGCTTCCGGCCGGCGCTCTGCGCCGGCCGGTTTTCTTTGGGGCAGGCTTGCGCACACGCATGCGGGCCGGTTCAACGGCTGCGCGCAACTGCACGCCAAGTCAGCAACCTGTCGGACAGCGGCGCAGATGTCTTGCGGCGCGATCGGGTCTGAGCCCACTGGCCCTGGCAAGCACGCATTCAACACTAACAACGCTGACCGCGCGTTTGTGTCTTTTGCCGTATTGCCTTGCTGGTTTGAGCTAGCGCCGCCAGGCCAGCGTCGGCGGCAGCGCGCCGGGCATATCGATCAGCCGGCGAACGAGCAGGCTGCCGTCGGCGACATAGAGCTGAATCAGCGCCTGCCGATAGGCGATGAAGGCGTCGACCCGATCCAGGCGTGCGCTCAGCAGGTCGCGCTGGGCCTGGGCGACCAGCAGCGCGGTGGAGCGGCCGACATCGAAACGGGCTTTCTCGGCCTCCAGCGTTTGTTCGCGAAAGGCCACGGTGGCCGCGGACGCCTCGATCTGGGCGGCGGCGCGGCGGGCTTCGATGAGTGCGTAGCGCACCTCGGCCTCGATTACGCGGGCAAGATTATCCAGACTCGCGCTGGCCTGGGCGACGCTCGCCCGGGCGCCCCGGTTGAGCGCCTCGCCTGCGCGATTGCCGAGTGCGTACTCGAATTCCAGCGCGCCGGACAGATCGTAGGTGTCGCCGCTGTCGAGATTCGCGTACGCCTTGCCGTAGTTGCGGGCAAACCCGGTCTGGCCGAGGGTCACGAACAGATCAAGACGTGGCAACAGTCCGTTGCGCGTGGCAACGACATCGAGTTCGTTACGGGCCACGTCGAGCCGTGCCTGATTGATCTCGGGGCGGCGGATTTCGGCCAGATCAACATAGTCCCGGGGGCCATCGAGCGGCGCGGCATCGGTGACCACCGGCGTGGTCGGGGTGACGGCGCGGTCGTAGAAGTCGGTCATCGGTGCGCTGATCAGTTGCAGCAGCTGCGTGCGCAGGCGTTCGGCCTCGGCGCGACCGTCGATCAGATCCTGCCGGCGGCGCGCGGCTTCGGCAGAAAACGCGGCCTGTTCGACTTCGGCCACGGTGCCGGCTTCGATACGCAGCGCTGCCTCGCGCGACTGTTGCCGGGCGACCTGCAGGGCGTTGTCGAGAATATCGATACGCTCGCGCGCGCCCAGATAATCCCAGTAGGTGGTTTCGACATCGGCGACAAGCGCGACGACGAAGCCGCGCAGTTCGTAGGCCGAGGCCAGTGCATCGGTACGCGCCTGGCGCAGCGCCACCAGGTTGCTGCTGATGCCAAAGCCGGCCAGCAGCGCCTGGGTGATGGTCAGCCCGGCGCGGGTACCGGCCTGGCGCGGTGATCGGTTCGACTCCGACAGATCCTGCTCAAGGCTGAGTTCGAGCTCGGTGCCCGTCGGCAGGGTCTGGCGAATACCGGCGGTCGCGGTGTCCTGATCGGAGCGCACGCTGAAATTGGACTGGATATCCTCGGAGACGCGTTCGGTGACTTCGCGCGATGTCTCGAGGCGAGCGAACAGCCGGGGATCGAACACCGCCCGCTCGACCGCGGCAAAGGTACCCGCGATGATCGGCTGCAGGCGCTGGGCGCGCAGTGACGGATTGCTGGCCAGGGCGCTGGCCACGGCATCCTCGACGCTGATACGCAGGCCGCCCGTGGCGTTCGGTGGGCTGTCGTCGGGCCGATCCGGTGCGGTGCTTGCGATGGGCAGCGCCACGTCCAGCGAGAATCTGGCCGCGTTTGCAGGCCCTGATCCGGGCAACGGGCGGTCGGTCTCGCCGGCGGGCGACTGTTCTGGGAGCACCAGCGCCTGCGGATCGAGATAGGCCGCCGCGGGGCCGGCCAACAACAGGCCGGCGAGCAGCCCGCAACCGAGAGTCCGGCGACCCGGCATCAGGCGGGCGTCCCGCGGCGTGCCGGCCAGGCGCGGTGTACGCCGGCGTAGACGACCGGAATCACCACCAGCGTGATGAGCGTGGAGGTGGTCATGCCGCCGATCACCGCGCGCGCCAGCGGCGCCTGCGACTCGGAGCCTTCGCCGGCGCCGATCGCCAACGGCACCAGTGCGAATACCGTGGTCGCGGCGGTCATCAGGATCGGGCGCAGGCGGCGGCGTCCGGCCTCGCGTACCGCGGCGAGGGCGTCGTGGCCGTCGTGCTGGAGCAGATTGGCCTGATCGACAATGAGGATCGCGTTATTGACGACGATACCAATGAGCATGAGACAGCCGAGCAGCGACTGCGAGTTGAGGCTCGTGCCGGTGAGCATGAGCGTGGCCACCACGCCGATCAGGGCCAGCGGCACGGTCACCATGACGATCAGCGGGTCGATCAGCGACTCATACAGACAGGCCATGACCATATAGACCAGCAGCAGTGCGAGGGCCACGTTGACGCCCAGTTCACGAAACGCCTCGACCTGTTCTTCGTATTCGCCGACAAGCTGGATATCGTAGTTGGCCGGCAGCACCACGTCGTCCAGCGCGGTCTCCACATCGCCCACCACCGAGCCCAGGTCACGGTCGGCGATATTGGCATACACGGTAATCAAACGCTGCTGGTTCTTGCGATCGATCACGATCGGGCCGGTGGTCTGCACGATACGGGCCACATCGCCCAGGCGCACGCGGCGGCCGTCTTCGCCGGCTACCGGCAGATCCATGATCTGGTCGGGCGTGACCTGCATCGGGTCGGCCAGCTGCACGCGGATGCGTACCTCGTCGCCGTCGTCCAGAAAATAACCGGCGTTGGTGCCGGCGATGGCCGTCTCCACGGTCTGGCCGATGGCCTCGACGGTAATACCGCGATCGGCCGCTGCGGCACGGTCGATGACGATATCGCGCTGGGGCGCGCCGCCCGAGCGTGAGGCGCGCAGGTCGGTGATGCCGGCCACGGTGCCGATCGCGGCCTGTACGCGTGCCGACAGACGCTCCAGCACCTTGAAATCATAGCCCCGGATTTCCAGCTCCAGGCTCTCGCTTTCGTCGGAGCCACCGCTGAGCATGCGGAAGAAGAACGGCTGGCGCGTTCGTACCCGTACCTCGGTCTCGGCGAGTTGGCCGATGGCCGCGCGCAGATCCGCTGCCACCTGCGTACTCGAGCGCTCGCGCAGGGCGGCGGTGGGTAGCTCGATGCGTATATCGGCCTCGGCGCCGGCCTCGGCCCGACTGCCGCCGCTGCCCACGGTTGTAACGATACTGGTGCCCGGCGGCAGGGTCCGGCGCACGATTGCCTCCGCGCGCCGCGTCTGGGCGTCCATGAGCGACAGCTTGGTGCCCGGCGGCATTTCCAGGCTCACACGGACCTCGCCTTCGTCGGTGGCCGGCATGAACTCGGTGGCCAGCTGGGTCAACCCCAGCAGCGCGACCACGCTGGCCACAACGGCGAGACTCACCACCAGCCGCGGTCGAGCCAGCGAGGCGTCGAGCGCGCGTGCATAGCCGGCGTGCAGCCGTGCGTATAGCGCGCCTGCGCGTTCGAACAGCCGCTTCTTGAGCCCCGCGCGGGGTGGCCTGGGTTGCCCGATCGCGTGCGCCGTGATCATGGGCATGAACGACAGCGCGACGACGAGCGAACAGGCCAGCGCAAACGCCACCACGACCGCGAGCTCTCGAAACAGCTGGCCCGACAGCTCGCGGGCGAACAGCATCGGGATGAAGATCGCGAGCGTGGTCAGCGTACTGGCAATGATCGCACCGGTGATCTCGTCGGTGCCCCGGATCGCCGAGATCCGATTATCCTCGCCCAGATCGGTGCGTCGTCGCTGAATATTCTCCAGCACCACGATGGCGGAATCCACCATCATGCCCACCCCGAGCGCGAGCCCGCCGAGGGTCATCAGGTTGATGGTGAAGCCGGCGCCGTACATCAGCCCGAAGGTGGCAATCAGCGACACCGGGATCGCCAACGAGACGGCCAGAGCGGCCCGGACATGGCCCAGGAACACGAGCAGCACCACGAAGGCCAGCACGCTGCCGTAGATCAGCGCCCGGGTGACGTTGGCGATCGAGCGGTTGATATAGTCGGCGGTGTTGAAGAACGGCGAGATGCGCACCTGCGGGAACTCGCGGTTGAGTTCATCGATCTCGCGTACCAGCCGGTCGGCCACCTCGACCGTATTTGCCCCCGACTGTTTGCGTACGCCCATGCGCACGCCGCGTTCGCCGTTGATGCGCACCAGTCGCTGCTCGCGCTGCTGGGTATCGGCGACGGTTGCAATATCGGCAATCGTGATCGGCGTGCCGTTGCGCACCAGGATCACGGCATTTCTCAGATCATCCAGATCCGAAAAGCGCCCGGGCGTGCGCAGGACCAGCTCCTGATTGCCGATTTCGATCGAGCCGGCCGGCAGGTTGCGATTGGCCGCGGCCAGATGATCGCGGATCTCGGTCAGCGACAGGTCGAGCGCGCGTACCCGGTCGATATCCAGATTGACCTGCACTTCGCGTTCGGGCTCGCCCCAGATCTCGACCGCGGCCACGCCCGGAATCTGCTGCAGCCGGTAGGACAGCTGGTTGTCGATCAGCCGGCGCAGCTCGATCGGATCGATCCGGCTGGCCAGCCCCAGGCCCATCACCGGCAGATCAGCGCTGTCGAACTTGCGCAGACGCGGCCGCCCCGCTTCGTCGGGCAGTTCATCAAGCTCCGAGAACAGCCGGTCGCGGACATCGTTGGCGGCTTCGTCGATATTCGTGCCCCAGCCGAAGCGCAGGGTCACACTGGCCTGGCCCTCGACCGAGGACGACTCCATTTCCTCGAGCCCGGGCGTGGCGGCCACCGCCTGCTCGACCCGGCGGGTGACCAGTTCCTCCATGGTTTCCGGCGCGGCGTTTTCGTAGTCGACCGAGATCGACAGCGTCGGCGTCTCGATATTGGGCAGCAGGTCCACCGGCAGCCGGGTGAGTGCGACGCCGCCCAGCAGCAGCGCGATCGCCATGATCATGCAGGTGGTGACCGGCCGGGCCACCGAAAAGCGGGCCGCCGACGTCATGGCGCGGCTGCGGCCTCGACGGTTTCCGGAGCAACGGCCATGCCGTCTTCGAGTTGGGCCTGGCCAAGCACGACGACCGGGCCCGATAGATCCGAGGGCGTATCGATAGCGGCATGATTGCCGGCCAGGAAGGCCACATCGACCGGTACGAACCGTGCTGTGGGCGGGCTGCCGGGGGCGATTACGAACACGCCGCGACGATCATCGCGGGTTACAAGCGCGCTGCGCGGCACGATCGGCGCGTTGTCGAGCGTACGGCCGACCAGGCCGACCTGTACGAACATGCCGGGTGCGAGCCGGCCCTCGTCGTTGGGCACGCTCAGCTCGACGCGGGCCCGCCGGGTATCCGGATCGAATACCGGCGCGATACGGGCGATCCGGGCCGCGAAATCCGCCTTGGATGCGCCGGCGATCCGCAGGCTTGCACTCTGGCCCACCGTAAGCTGCGGGAACAACTGCTCCGGCACCTGAATGATGGCGGTCAACGGCGAGACGGATACGACCCGTAGCAGCGGCGTGTTCGCCGCGACCGTATCACCGGGCTCGGCCATGCGCTGTCCCACCACGCGTGCGCTGTCATCGCCGGCCCAGCTTGCTTGAATATCGGTATAGCCCAGTTGCAGTCGAGCAGTGGCGAGTTGAGCCCGGGCCTGGCTGATGCCGGCGCGCGCCACGGCTGCACCGCTGTTCGCCGATGCGGCATCGGCCTGGGCCGCGTCGAGCTCCGAGGTTGCCGCAATCCCGCGTTCGTTCAACGAGCGCACCCGCGACAGCGTGCGCGATGCGGTAGAGGCCTGGCTGCGGGCCTGGGTCAGCTGGGCCTGGGCCACCTCGAGTCGTGCTGCGGCCTCGTTGACGGCCTGACGATATTCGTCGTCGTCGAGACGCACCAGCGTATCGCCACGAGTGACAGTGTCGCCGATATCCACAGCGATATCGGCGATCTGGCCACTGATCTTGGGCGCCACTGTGAGTGTGCGGCTGGCTTCGAGCGTGCCGGAGAACTCGCGAACGTCGTCGATGGCCGAGCGTGCGATCGGCGCGGTCTGGACAGCGATCTGCGGGGTCTTCGTCGCGGCGTCGCTGCTGTCGTTGGCGGTCAGCCACAACCAGCCGCCGACGGCTGCTACGGCGAGCAGCGCAACAACAAATACTGGGGCACGCTTCATTCGAGGCGCGCTGGGCAGAACAGGATCGTGAGCATGGCGTGAGTCTAGACGATACGGCCCGTGCGGGGCATGCATCCATAGGCGTTGCGTGATGCGATATCTATCGGGTAAAACAAGATTTGGAAATCGAACACAAACAATGAGCCCGGCCGCGTCAACTGGCGGTCATGAGCAGATGACAGCGTACTACGTCATCTGCCAGAACAAGGATGCCGAACGTGGTCGTGATTCCACGCATACTCAAACTCGATGCCGGCGGCTTGCCCGTGGAGTGGGTGGACTGGCGCGAGGCGGTGAGCCTGTACTTCACCGACAAGATCGCCTGGGAAGCCGGCAGCGAGAAGATCCGGCTGCGCGGCGGCCGCTCGCGTGAAACGGGGGCGCGCAGCGAGATCCAGATCGACTCGATCATCGCCGTGCGTGATCGCTCGCACCGCTTTGCCCGCAACCTGGTGCCGGCCCTGACCCGGCGCGAGCTGTTTCATCGCGACGGCGGCGTCTGTCTGTACTGCAACACGCGCCTGAGCTTCACCCAGATGCAGATCGAGCACGTGGTGCCGCGCTCGAAGGGCGGCGCGCATGCCTGGACCAACGTCGTGTCCACCTGTGAGTCCTGTAATCGCTTCAAGGACGACCGCACGCCCGAGCAGGCCGGCATGACGCTGCTGGCGCTGCCCTATGAGCCCAATCTGGCGGAATGGCTGATCCTGGCCAATCGCCGGATACTCGCCGACCAGCAGGCGTTTCTCGAACGCCTCGCACCCAAGCGGCGCGTGCGCGCCGACGCCTGGGCGAGCGAAACGCCGGCAAATTGAAAGACAAATAGAGCAGAGGCTGCTCGTGAGGCCCTAGGGCCTCACGTAGCCCGGCCAGTCGTAAGGCTCAACTCCGGACTATCAGCGTGTCTTTGATTTGTGTTCATTTGCGGACAGGGTGCTGCCGCAAACGCCGCTGACTGCGTCTCGTACCTTGTCAAGAAAGGCCCTAGGGGCTGTTGCCGTTTCGTGCGAGCGCCGCGTTGGAGACCTCAAATCGTCTCAGGCAAGGCGCGAGTCGCCGGTCGTGGCTGGCCACGACCAAGACTTGCAACGCCGTCTGAGGCGATTTGAGGCCCAACCCTTCGGGACAAGGGCTGTTTTGCGGCAATACAGC
>Ga0207906_1000072_pt1 | contig 105635 bp, 111 predicted proteins | sample LinPmetageLP37_FD_184050 | JGI IMG/M metagenome (GOLD analysis project Ga0207906, IMG submission 184050) | Marine viral communities from the Pacific Ocean - LP-37 (SPAdes) | ecosystem: Environmental > Aquatic > Marine > Oceanic | place: Pacific Ocean | collected 2010-06-16 | reverse complement strand
GGGTCATGAAACCCCCGCCTCTCAGGGTTTCCAACCAAACGAGGTTGGAAATGGTTCCCGGTTTTTATGCCATCAGGCGATAACCACCGGATTCAGTCACCAGCAAGCGGGCATTCGAAGGGTCAGGCTCGATCTTCTGCCGCAGGCGGTAAATATGGGTTTCAAGCGTGTGGGTCGTGACGCCCGCGTTGTAACCCCAGACCTCATGCAGCAACACATCTCGCGGCACCACACCATCGTTGGAGCGGTAGAGGAACTTGAGGATATTGGTCTCTTTCTCGGTCAGACGCACCTTGCGGTCGTCCTCCGTGGTCAGAACCTTCATCGCGGGTTTGAACGTATAGGGTCCAAGCTGGAACACCGCATCTTCGGATTGCTCGTGCTGGCGGAGTTGCGCACGGATACGGGCCAGAAGGACGGGGAATTTGAACGGTTTGGTGACATAGTCATTCGCCCCCGCATCAAGGCCGAGGATGGTATCGGCATCGGTGTCATGACCGGTCAGCATCAGGATCGGGCTTTTCACCCCCTGTTTGCGCATCAGACGGCAAAGCTCACGGCCATCGGTATCGGGCAGGCCCACGTCGAGGATGATGAGATCATAGAGCGCCTCTTTCGCCTTGGTCATCGCCTCGGTGCCGTTGGCGGCCTCGAACACATCGAAATCCTCGGTCATGATAAGCTGTTCGCTCAGCGCTTCGCGCAGGTCATCGTCATCGTCAACGAGCAGGATTTTCTTAAGCTGGGCCATCTATCTCTCCGTCTGTTGCCTTATACATGCGCTTCGGCACGGGCTCCGACAAGGTATGTGACTTCTGTCTCACAGCCTCGTGTCAACAAAGCGTGAAATGTTTCAATTCCTTGGGAAATAACTTAGATAAACGCTGAAGCCTTTGCGGAGTTGCAACAAACCATGAGTTTCGCCCCGGACATCACCGAACAACTGGCGCGTGCGCGGGCCGATTTACGCATGGGCGTGCCCGTGGTTTTGGCGGATGGGGCGCAGGCCGCTCTCGTGCTGGCGGCGGAGACGCTGACCGCGCAGCGCCTTGCGGATGTGCTGGCCTTGGGCGGTGCGCCGGTGTTGGCGATCACGGCGCGGCGGGCGGAAACGCTTAAGGCGCGCGCCTATGATGGCAATCTCGCGCGCGTGCTGCTGCCCCCCGGTGCAACGCCCGCTTGGGTGCAAAGCATCGCCGATCCGGCGGATGACCTTCGCGCCCCGATGAAGGGGCCGCTCCAAACCGCAAGGGGCGGCGAAACCGGCGCGCACAGAGCGGCGCTTGATCTGGTAAAGGCCGCGCGGATGCTGCCTGCAGCGCTGGTGCTTGATCTGCCACAGGGCGCTGACTTCGCGCGACTGCATGGGTTGACCCTGATCGATCTCACCGCCGCCGCCCCCATCCTCGCCCGTCGCAGCGCCCTGCACCCGGTGGTCAACGCCCGCCTGCCGATGGAGGTGTCAGAGGCCGGTCGCCTGCATATCTTCCGCCCTGAGGACGGTGGCGAGGAGCATTACGCGATCGAGATTGGCCGCCCTGCCCGCAACACGCCCGTCCTCTGCCGGCTGCATTCGGCCTGTTTTACTGGCGATCTGATGGGCAGCCTAAAATGCGACTGCGGCCCGCAGCTTCGGGCTGCATTGGCGCAGATGGGCGGTGAGGGCAATGGCGTGCTGCTTTACCTCAACCAAGAGGGGCGCGGCATCGGCCTTGCCAATAAGATGCGCGCCTATTCCTTGCAGGATCAGGGTTTCGACACGGTTGAGGCCAATCACCGGCTGGGGTTTGAGGATGATGAGCGCGACTTCCGCCTCGGGGCCGACATCCTGCGCTCGATGGGGTTCTCCGCCGTTCGTCTGCTGACCAACAACCCCCGCAAGGTCGGCATGATGGAGCAAAGCGGCATTGCGGTGACCCAGCGCGTCCCGCTGGCCGTCGGCGAAAACCGTCATAACAGCGCCTATCTGGCCACCAAAGCCGCGAAGTCGGGGCATCTGCTGTGACCCCGAACGATATGGTTTTGACCCCGACGGGGCTGCGGTTTCAGGGGCGGCGCTATGCCTGCAGCATCGGCAAGGGCGGTCTGACCCATGACAAGCGCGAAGGCGATGGTGCCACGCCGCGCGGGGTCCATCGCTTGGTCGGCATGCTCTACCGGCCTGACCGCATCCCGGCCCCAAGCGCTTGGGCGCAGCCGATCGGGCCCGGTGATCTGTGGTCCGACGCCAGCGGCCAGCCTGACTACAACCACCGCGTCCATGCCCCCTACCCCCATAGCCACGAGGCGCTGCGCCGCGCTGATCCGCTCTATGATCTGGTGATCCTAACCGATTGGAACTGGCCAGAGGCCGAGGCCGGGCGCGGCTCCGCGATCTTTATTCACCAGTGGCGGCGGCCCGGCTACCCGACCGAGGGCTGCATCGCCTTTGCGCGGGACGATCTTCATGAGATCGCGGCCCGTATCGGCCCGGCGACGCGGCTGATTATTCGCTAACCCGCTCGCCAAAGATGGCGGAGCCGACGCGCACATGGGTAGCACCAAGCGCGATGGCCTGCTCGAAGTCACCACTCATGCCCATCGAAAGGCCACTCAGATCATTGCGTGCGGCGATCTTCGCCAGCAGGGCAAAATGCAGCGATGGGGCCTCATCCACCGGGGGGATGCACATCAGTCCCTTGATCGGAAGGTCCAGCGCACGGCATTCGGCAATGAAATCATCCGCCTCACGGGGCATCACCCCGGCCTTCTGATCTTCCTCGCCGGTGTTTACCTGAATGAACAAATCGGGACAGCGGCCAATCTCCTGTGCCAGACGGGCGATGGTCTTGGCCAGTTTCGGACGGTCCACCGTGTGGATCGCTTCGGCCAGTTCCATCGCTTGCCGCACCTTGTTGCTTTGCAGGGGGCCAATGATGTGCAGGTCAATGCCCTCGAAATCCGCGCGGAAGCCGGGCCATTTGCCCGCCGCCTCTTGCACGCGGTTCTCGCCGAAAGAGCGGTGTCCCTCTTCCAAGACCACACGCACGCGGGCGTCGGGCTGAACTTTGCTGACGGCGATCAGCTTGACCGACCCCGCCGCGCGGCCTGCATCAGCTTCGGCTTTCGTGATGCGGTTTTGGATGTCGCTCAGACTCATTTTCGGCCCTCCATGTCAGGCGCGCAGAAAACAACAGCAGTGGGCAAAAGAAAAGGGGCAGACCGAAAGGCCTGCCCCAACATTCACAGTCTGTCGTTCAACTTAGAAGTTGAAGCGAACACCCATGTCGGCAACGGTGTGACCCTGGAAGAGTTTTGCAACGCCACCACGGAGGGACGTGCCGCCACCCAAGTCATGGTTAAAGTCAACACCATAAGAGTTGTTGCTCGTGGGGTTACCGAAGTAGGTTTCCGCATCGGAGACATAGAACTCGATATTAGTCGCGTCGCTGACGTCGTAACGACCGGCGAGCGTCCATTGGTCGCCGTTCGCACCATTATCGGCATAGGCTAGGCTCACATCAACTGCGCCAAGAGAACCACCGGCCGACGCTAGCCACTCGGTGTCCGTTGCTGAGTTGGAGTCCTGGCCACCCAGCGCGAATGTCCAGCCGCTCCAAGTATAGGCGACATGTGCCGCCACGCGGTCGCGAGCACCCTCCGACGCCGAAACATGCACCGACAAGTCGCCGAAGGAATACATAACTTCAACAGCGTTCTGGAACGGCGCACCAGTACCGGCGCTGCCAGCCGATGCACCTGCGCCATCGGAATCGTAGAAGTCGGCACCGTACTGATAGGGCGAGTATTGGTACTCAAGACCGGTCAGGCCGAGGTCGATGGGATACATGCCGGGCATAGCTTCGATCGCGCCGTAAATGTTTCCAACGCCGACTTCTAAACCACCGGAGCGGGCGAAAAAGCGCGGTGCGTTGATACCGGTCCCGGAATTTGCCGCGTCGCCGACTTCATCGTTTTCCTGTTCGATACGAACACGCGCACCGAAAACCACGCCGGCATCAGACTCTGCGGTTGCATCCAATTGGAGACGGAAGCGGTACGTCAGGTCGGTGGAGCTATCTCCGGTCCCATCATCACCGAATGTTTGCGCAAGACCATCCGGGCCTGCCGCGCTCGAATACAAGACACCAAAGCGGCCGTAGCCGCCGAATGTTACGTCTGCTGCTGCTACACCGGCGGTCGCAACCAGGGCTGTTGTAGCGAAGAGAACTTTTTTCATGAGTTTTCCCTCGGTTTGAATTCATATGCCCAGACCGGGGAATCCGGTAAGGGTATGAAGGGTGTTTGCCCCCAATGCCCCGCACTTGGCAAGGTTCACGCGCCCCCCGCCCTCAATGTCGCTGACGCTGGTGCAGCTATGCCACAGTTTCGCCGCCCGGGCCTGCCCCGCCTGCCCGTTACTGCCTTTGGCGCAGGGGCAGAGCGCCCGAACAGGCACCTATGACATAGACCTTGCCGACATGGGCCTGCTTGGATAGACCGGAGCGCAAACAGGCAAAGGAAAGCTGCAATGGCCCTTCGTACCGCTTGCAAGATGGCGATCTCCGTTCTGGCGCTCAGCGCGCTTGCCGCCTGTGGTGGGGGCTTTGGCAGCCCAGCCACGGAACGGCCGGATCAATACACCAACCCGAACAATCCCAATAACATTGAGACCAATCCAGACAATACGATCTGGTCGATCTTCAACCGCAAGAACACGGTTTCCAGCGTTTCAGTGAACAAGTACCTCTGGTCGGCCTCGCTGGAAGTGTTGAACTTCCTGCCGGTGCAATCGGTCGATCCTTTCACCGGGGTGATCGTCACCGGCTACGGCACCCCGCCGGGCGGTGGCCGCGCCTATCGCGCGACCGTGCTGATCGATGATCCGGCGCTTGATGCCCGCTCGCTCAACGTGGCGCTGCAATCCTCGGGCGGCCAGCCGGTGGCACGGGCGACAACCCGCGCGGTAGAGGATGCGATCCTCAGCCGGGCGCGGGAGATGCGCGTGTCCGACAGCAAATTCTGAGCCCGCTTAACTCAACACGTTTCCAACGCCGGGCCTTGTGAAAGCAGCAGCCCGGCGTTTTTCATGTCACGAAGGTCCCCTCATGCCCCGCTATATCCCCGCCGAGATCGAAGCCCGCTGGCAGCAAGCCTGGGAAAAGGATGGCGTCTTTCAGGCCACCCGCAACGCTGACAAGCCGAAATACTATGTGCTTGAGATGTTCCCCTATCCGTCGGGCCGGATCCATATGGGCCATGTGCGCAACTACACGATGGGCGACGTAATCGCGCGCTACAAGATCGCAACGGGGCATAACGTGCTGCACCCGATGGGCTGGGATGCCTTTGGTATGCCCGCCGAAAACGCAGCGATGGCCATCGGTGGCCACCCGGCGGATTGGACCTATGCCAATATCGCTGAGATGAAAAAACAGATGAAGCCGCTCGGCCTCTCGATCGACTGGTCGCGCGAGATCGCCACCTGCCACCCCGGCTACTACGGCCAGCAGCAGGCGCTGTTTTTGGACTTCCTCAAAGAGGGGCTGGTCTACCGCAAAAACGCTGTGGTGAACTGGGACCCGGTCGATATGACCGTGCTGGCAAACGAGCAAGTCGAGAACGGCTGCGGCTGGCGCTCTGGCGCACCGGTCGAGCGGCGCGAGTTGACGCAGTGGTTCTTCAAGATCTCGGACCATTCCGAAGAGTTGCTCTCGGCGCTCGACAGTCTCGACAACTGGCCCGCCAAGGTCAAACTGATGCAGGCCAACTGGATCGGCAAATCGCGCGGGTTGCAGTTTGCCTTCTCGACCATTGAAGCACCCGAGGGCTTCGACCGGATCGAGGTCTACACCACCCGCCCCGACACGCTGCTGGGTGCCTCCTTCGTCGGCATCTCGCCCGACCATCCGCTCGCCAAGACGCTGGAGCGGGACGACGAGGCCGTCGCCGCATTCTGCGCCGAATGCCGCAAGGGCGGCACCACCGAAGAGGCGATCGAGACCGCCGAGAAGCTGGGCTATGACACCGGCATCCACGTGCGCCATCCCTTTGATACGGCCCATGAACTGCCGGTCTATATCGCGAACTTCATCTTGATGGACTACGGCACCGGCGCGATCTTTGGCTGCCCCGGCCACGACCAGCGCGATTTCGATTTCGCCAGCAAATACGACCTGCCGATCATCTCGACCTTCCTGCCTTCGGAAGACGCCTCGCCCAAACTGACCGAGGCCTTCGTGCCGCAGAAGTCGGAAAAGGTGTTCTACAACCGTGGCTTCGCGGGCGACCAGTGGCAAACCGGCGAAGAAGCCGTCGATGCCGCCATCGCCTTTTGCGAGGAAAACGGCATTGGCCAAGGCGTCACCAAATACCGCCTGCGGGACTGGGGCCTCTCGCGTCAGCGCTACTGGGGTTGCCCGATCCCGGTTGTCCATTGTGGCGACTGCGGCGTTGTGCCAGAAAAGAAAGAGAACCTGCCGATCGAGCTGCCCTACGACGTCAGCTTTGACACGCCCGGCAACCCGCTCGACCGCCACCCGACATGGCGCAACTGCGCCTGTCCCACCTGCGGCAAGGACGCGCTGCGCGAGACCGACACGATGGACACCTTCGTCGACAGCTCGTGGTATTTCGCCCGTTTCACCGCGCCGCGTGCAGACACGCCCACCGTCATGGAAGACGCGCAATATTGGATGAACGTCGATCAATATATCGGCGGCATCGAGCACGCGATCCTGCACCTGCTTTACTCGCGCTTCTTTGCCCGTGCGATGCAGATCACCGGCCACCTGCCCGAAAGCGCGGTGGAGCCTTTCGACGCGCTCTTTACCCAAGGCATGGTAACCCATGAGATCTATCAGACCCGCGACGATAATGGCCGCCCGGTCTATCACCTCCCCGAAGAGGTGACCGAGGGCAAATTGGCAGACGGCACCCAGGTCGAGATCATCCCCTCCGCCAAAATGTCGAAGTCTAAGAAAAACGTCGTTGACCCGCTGCACATCATCTCGAACTACGGCGCCGACACCGCGCGTTGGTTCGTGCTCAGCGATTCGCCCCCCGAGCGCGATGTGGAATGGACCGCCAGCGGCGCCGAAGCGTCTTACAAGCACCTGTCGCGGGTGTGGAACATCTGCGACCGCGTGAGCGAAATGGACCGCGAAGCGCCCGGCACCGGCGATGATGACCTGCTGCGCGCCCTGCACAAGACGATCCATGACGTGACGATGGGCGTGGAATCCTTCGGCTTTAACGCGGCTATTGCCAAGCTCTATGCCTTCACCGCCACTTTGCAAAAATCCAAGGCGGGCTATGCCGTGCAGCGCGAAGCGATCATGACGCTGGCGCAGTTGATGTCGCCGATGACCCCTCACCTGTCGGAAGACATCTGGGCGCATCAAGGTGGCGAAGGGCTGATCACCAAGGCCCCATGGCCCAAGGCCGACGAGAAGATGCTGGTCGATGACACGGTGACCCTGCCGATCCAGATCAACGGCAAACGCCGGGCCGAAATTCAGGTGCCCGCCGACATGCCGAAGGAAGAGGTTGAAAAAATCGCGCTGGCGCATGAAGCTGTCATTCGAACGCTGGACGGGGCCACACCGAAAAAGGTCATCGTCGTGCCCGGACGGATTGTGAATGTCGTTGCCTAAGCCCACCCATATGCGCCGCCGCTTCCTGTTGGCCCTGCCCCTGCTGGCGCTCGCCGCCTGCGGGTTCGAGCCGGTCTATGGCCCCGGCGGCGCGGGCACGGCCCTGCAAAACCGCGTGCTGGTCGATGCGCCCGAAGACCGCTTTGGCTATTTCCTAGTGCGCGAGGTGGAAAGCCGCTTGGGCCGCGCGGCCACGCCCCGCTGGGGGCTGGCGCTGACCACCACCACAACCGAAGACGGGCTAGCCATCGACAGCGAAGGCAACACCCGGCGCTATAACCTGCTTGGCACCACCTCTTACGCCCTGCGCGACCTCGACAGCGGGCAGATCGTGACCTCGGGCAAGGTCGAAAGCTTCACCGGCTATTCCGCCACCGGCACCACCGTCGCCACCCGTGCCGCCGAGTTGGACGCGCAGGAACGCCTGATGGTGATTCTGGCTGACCTCGTCGTGAGCCGCCTTTACGCAGCTGACTTGCCGCAATGAAGCTCACCCCGCGCGACGCAAAGCCCTATTTCGCGCGGCCTGATCCCGCGCGGACGGGGCTTTTGATCTACGGCAGCGATGCCATGCGCGTGGCCTTGAAACGGCAGGAATTCCTGAAAAACCTGCTCGGCGCCAATGCCGAAGAGGAAATGCGCCTGAGCCGGATGCCCGCAGGCGAATTGCGCCGCGATCCGGCGATGCTGTTAGACGCGATCAAGGCGGTCGGGTTCTTCCCCGGCCCCCGAGCGGCGCTGGTGGAAGAGGCGAATGACAATATCGCGAAAATCCTGCTCGACGCGCTCAAAGACTGGCAGCCGGGCGATGCGCAGATCATCGTCACGGCGGGCGATCTAAAGAAAACCTCCAAGGTGCTTAAAGCCTTTGAGAGCCACCCCAACGCCTATGCCACCGCGATCTATGACAACCCGCCCGATCGGGCCGAGATCGAACAGATGCTAAAGGATGCGGGCCTCACCCCCGAGGCCGACGCCATGGCCGCGCTCAGCGATCTGGCCCGCACCCTTGATCCGGGTGATTTCCGCCAAACGCTAGAGAAGATCACGCTCTACAAACTGGGTGACAGCAGCCCCATCGGGCTGGAAGACATCGCCGCCTGCGCCCCCACCTCGACCGAGGCCGAGGTCGACGACATCCTGCATGTGGTCGCCGAGACCCGCGCCGCCGAAATCGGCCCAGTGATGAGCAAGCTGCAAGGCCAAGGCGTGAACCCGGTGACCCTGACGATCATGGCCACCCGGCATTTCCGCACCCTCTACCGCATCGCCGCCAACCCCGGCGCGCCGATCTACGGCGTGCGTGACCGCGACCGCGCCATGCGGCAGGCGCGCAACTGGGGCGCGGTGAAGCTGGAAACCGCGCTTGCGGTGCTGACCGAAACCGACCTCAAGCTGCGCTCTGCCGGGCAGCACGCCCCGGCGCTGGCGCTGGTTGAGCGGGCCTTTATCCGTCTGGCAATGCTGGGCGCACAACGTTGATTTTGGGAGAGGAAATTCAATGTATACTGTCATCGGCGGCACCAAATCCCGCGCTTTTCGCGTCATGTGGATGCTCGAAGAATTGGGCCAACCCTACGCGCTGAACCCCGCCGCGCCCCGCTCGGAAGAGGCGCGCAAATACAACCCTTCGGGCAAGATCCCCGCCCTTGTGGACGGCGATGAGGTACTGACCGATTCCCTCGCGATCATGACCTATCTGGCCGACAAGCACGGCGCGCTGACCGCCCCTGCAGGCACGCCCGAACGCGCGCGGCAGGACGCATTGACCTTTTGGCTGATCGACGAGTTCGACGCGATCCTCTGGGCGGCGGCAAAACACAGTTTCATTTTCCCCGAAGAAGCGCGCGTGCCCGCGATCAAAGACAGCCTCAAGGCCGAGTTTTGAACGTGCGGCCAAAAACCTGTCTGACCGCCTGGAGGGGCCGTTTCTGATGGGCGATCAGATCACCGTCCCCGACCTGCTGGCGGTGCATTGCATCAACTGGTCGATCGGCGCGAAATTCCCGCGCGTGGATGATAAACTGAACCTCTGGGCCAAATCCCTGCGCGAACGCCCTGCCTTCGTCGCCGCGATGGCCAAGGAAAACGGTTAACGCCGCGCCCATTCCACAGCATGGCGGCCCGCCCAATGGCCGGTCGCCAGACAACCGTTGATCAGATAGCCGCCCGTGGGCGCTTCCCAATCCAGCATTTCCCCGGCGGCAAAGACGCCCGGCACCTCGCGCAGCATCAGCCCCGCATCCAGCGCGTCGAGCGCTATCCCCCCCGCCGTCGAAATCGCCTCATCCATCGGACGCAGCCCGGCGTGGGCGATGGGCAGGTCTTTCAGCAAGGCGGCCAGCGCCTCGGCCTCCTGCGGCAGCGGGCGCGCCATCTCTTGCAGCAGCGCGATCTGGGCGGGGGTCAGTTTCAGCCGCTTGCGCAGATGATTGGCCTGACTGTCCTTACCGCGCGGCTTCGCCAAACGTGCCGCGACATCGCGGACCTGCAAGTCCGGCAGCAGATCAAGCGACAGCCCCTGCCCTTCGCGCAGCCCGCGCGAGACGCTGTAGATGCCCCCGCCCTCCAGCCCACGGGCCGAGATCACCGCCTCCCCACGTGAGGTGTAGGGGCCAGCGCGCCATGCCACACCCTTGAGCGCCGCGCCGAAATGTCGGGTCATATGCGGCGACCAATCGACCAACAGCCCGACATTGGCCGGGGCGAAATCGCGCAGGGCCACGCCGCGCGTCGCCAGCAGGGGCGCCCATGCCCCCGTCGCGCCAAGCCGCCGCCAACTTGCACCGCCAAGGGCCAGTACCGTCACATCGGCCTCGACCACTTCCCGCCCGCCGGGCGTATCGAAAGCGAATGCATCCCCGTCCCAGCCCTGCCATTGCCAGCGGGTGTTGATCGTCACCCCGCATTCCGCCAGCCGCGCAAGCCAAGCCCGCAGCAGCGGAGAGGCTTTCATCGCACGGGGGAAAACCCGCCCCGTCGAGCCGGTAAAGACCTCTTGCCCCAGCCCTTCGGCCCAGTCCTGCACCGCTTGGGTATCGAAGGCTTCCAGCATCGGGCGCAAGGCGGTCTGCGCCTCTTCATAGGCGGCGAGAAAGGGCGCGAACGGTTCGGACTTGGTCAGGTTCAACCCGGATTTGCCCGCCATCAAGAACTTGCGCCCGACCGAGGGCTTCGCCTCGCAAAGCGTGACCGACAGCCCCGCCTTTGCCATGGCCTCGGCCGCCATCAGCCCTGCGGGGCCGCCCCCGATGACCAAGGCGCGGGTCACGCGGCGCGCCCTTCGGTCTGATTTTCTGACGGGGAAGCCATCGGCCTGTCCTTGCCTTGGGGAGGATTTGACACATCCTCTTGCCTGCCGTGGCCCTGCAATGCAAGCGAAAGGGAGGACCGTGACCCAAGGCGAAACCGTGCCAGATTGCCCGCTCTGCCTTCGGCCCATTCCTCGGGACGTGCCGCAGAGCCTGCATCACCTGATCCCCAAGCTGCGCGGCGGCAAGGGGGGCCCGACGGTGCTAATGCATCACATCTGCCACCGCGAGGTGCACGCCGCCCTGACCGAGACCGAACTGGCACGGCACTACAACACGCCCGAAGCGCTGCGCAGCCATCCGAGGCTGGCCAAATTCGCCGCATGGGTGGCGAAACGCCCGCCCGGTTTTCGTTCCAAAGTGCCGGGCGGTACGCGCAAGCGTTAGGCGGGGCTGCACATCCGTTTGATTTCCTGCGCGATTTCGGGCCGCGCAGCCAACGTATCGGCGGCCAGCGCCAGCGCGTGATCCTGCAGTTCTTCCGCCTCGACAAGGCGGTCGATCAGGCCAAAGGTCAGCGCCTCCTCTGCCGTGATCTTCTGCCCGCCCATCAGCAAAAGCTTGGTCCGCGCAGGACCGATCAGCGCCGCCATCCGCGCCGGGTCCGAGGGCTGTGGCAGAAACCCGAGCTTCATCACCGGATAGAAGAACTTTGCCCCCGGCACCGCGATGCGCAGATCGCAGGCCAGCGCCATGCCCATCGCACCGCCCGCCAGCGTGCCATTGAGCGCGGCAATGCTCAGCCCCGGCAGGGCAGCCACTGCGCCCGACAGACGCTCCCAAACATCCGATTTCGCCAGTCCCGCGCGGGCTTCGTCAAGATCGGCCCCCGCGCTGAACACCTTGCCGCGACCGGTCAGGATCACCGCGCGAGCGGCTTGGGCATCTTCCATGATATCGGCGAGTTCGACCAGCATGGCATGGGTCAGGGAATTGGCCTTGTCGGGGCGGTTGATCGTGACGGTCCAGATGTCGCCCGCGCGGTCAAGCTCGATCATATGAGGCCCACCGCCTTGCGGATGCCCTCATCCCGCAGGGAAATCTCATCGCCGAGGAAACGATCCGCCTCGGGGCCGCACATCCACAGCAGCGTGCGCGCGGGCCAATCGGCGGGGATATGCACGTCCCAGTCAAGCTGGCTGACCGGGTTCACGCCGCTGTCTTTGATGTCGCGCTGCATGTCGGTGGCCACGGTGCCCGGCGACAGACCGATGGCGCGGATGCCGTTGCCGCCCTCCTCGTGGTGCAAACACTGGGTCAGCATATTCGCCGCCGCCTTGGAGGCGCAGTAGTGGCTCCATGCCTCCACCGGGTTATGCGCGGCCCCCGAAGAGATCGTCAGCACCGTGCCGCCGCCGTTTTCCTTCATCAGTGGCAGGGCCGCGCGCATGCCGTGAAAGACGCCCGTCACGTTGATGTTGATCGCCTTGGCCCAATCCGACGGATCGGCCTCTCCCATGAGCGAGATCGGATCGATCACGCCTGCATTGTTGATCAGCACATCCAGCCCGCCAAACGCCCGGCGCGTGGTCTCAACCGCAGAGGTCATCTCGTTATAGCGGGTCACATCGCAGGGGATGGCGATGGCGCGTTTGCCCAACTCTCCGGCCAATTCGGCGATGGCATCCTGACTGCGCGCCAACAGGGCGACATTGGCGCCTGCCTCGGCGAAAACCTGCGCGGCGGCGGCGCCGATGCCCCGGCTGGCACCGGTAATCATGATCGTCTTGCCTGTCATGTCCATGGGGTGATCCTTCCGCTAATTTTGTACATTACTTGGAGGCTGTGGTAATCTGCCGATCAACCCGGGTCCAGCCTCGCGTCGCTTGACCCTGCGCGGGGATTGGCAGACCCTATGCACAACTCATTGCCGAAAAGGATTTTCCGATGTCTCGCATCCCTACAGCGTCACTGCTTCTCGCCCTGCCGGTCACGCTGGCCTCGACGCCCCTCTGGGCCGACCTGACCCCTGCCGAAGTCTGGGGCGATTGGCGCCAGTATATGCAGAGCATGGGCTATCAGGTTGAGGCGAGCGAAGCCTTTGACGGCGCGGACCTAACCGTCAGCGATGTGACCCTGAAGATGGATATGGCCGAAGAGGGTGGCGATTTTTCCCTGTCGCTCGGCACGCTGCGTTTCGAGCCGGAAGGTGACGGCGCGGTCAATATCCGCATGCCCAATGTCATGCCGATGACGATCAACGTCGCGCCCGAAACGCCCGAGGATGAACCGGTGTCGATGGTATTGAACTATGCCCAGACCGCCCCGGTGATGCGCGCCAGCGGCAGCGCTGAGGCCCTGCAGTATGACTATGCGGCCGACAGCATCTCTCTTACGCTTGCGGGGCTCAAGGTTGGCGAAGAAAGCTATACCGAAGAAGAAGCCAAGTTCACCCTGACCGGCAGCGGCGTCAGCAGCCGGACCGAAATGACCGGGACCGATACGCGCCGCTACGACCAGTCGGGCCGCATCGACAGCCTGCAATATGACGTGGTGATGAAAACCCCCGAGGACCCTGCCCGTGTCGCCGTGAAGGGCGGCGTGGATCAGGTGGTCTTTGACGGCAGCGGCACGCTGCCGATGATTGACGCAGGCGCGGACGTGGCCGCGATGATGCGCGAAGGTCTGACCTTTAGCGGCAGCTTTACCGCCGGCGCAGGCCGCACCGACATGCAGGTCTCTGACCCCGAAAATGGGGAGTTTCAGCTGGTCTCAAGTTCAACCGGGGCGAAGCTGGGCGTGGCGATGGGGCTGGAAGGGCTTTCCTATGACGGTGGCCAGCAGAACATCGAGGTCAGCGTCACCGCCGCCGACATGCCCTTCCCGATCCAGTTCAGCATGGCCGAAAGTGCGTTTAACCTGAAGATGCCGGTGATGAAGTCCGAAGAGCCGCAGGACTTTGCCTTTGGCGTCAAGCTCGACAGCTTCAAGATGTCGGACATGATCTGGGGCATCTTTGACCCGACCGGCCAACTCTCCCGCGACCCGGCAACCTTGGTTGTGGACCTGTCGGGCAAAGCCAAGCTGCTGTTTGAACTGATGGACCCCGAAGTTACCGCCACCATGGGCGATGAGGCACCGGGCGAAATTCACGAATTGAACGTAAACGAAGTCACGCTTGACGTAGCAGGGGCCGAGTTCGATGCCACGGGAGCGATCACCTTTGACAACGACGACATGCAAACCGTGCCCGGCATGCCAAAGCCCGTCGGCGCGCTGGACCTATCATTGATCGGCGGCGTGGCCTTGCTGGATAAATTGGTGACCATGGGGCTGATCCCACAGGAGCAGGCCCTGGGCGCGCGGATGATGATGGGGCTCTTTACCGTCCCGGGCGAAGGCGAAGATTCCCTGACCTCCAGAATCGAGTTCACCGAAGAGGGCGGCATCCTCGCCAACGGTCAGCAGATCAAATAACAACCGGCGCGGCCTTGGTCCGCGCCCTTTCCGCAAGGGAAAATACAGCGCGGCCCTTGCCCCTCTCGGGGCGGGGGATTACCCCTTTTCCAACCCCAAAAGGAGCCAGACCATGCCAGACGCCCTTGATGCATTGACCAAGTCCCTCCTTCAGGCGGCCACCAAGGCCGGTGCGGATGCGGCCGATGCCATGGCGATCACGGCAAGCTCCGTCTCAATCGAAGTGCGCGGCGGGGCGCTGGAACAGGCCGAACGCTCTGAAGGAACGGACATCGGGCTGCGGGTTTTTGTCGGGCAACGCTCGGCCAATGTCTCGGCCTCCGATACCTCCGCGCGCACGATTGAAGAGATGGCCGAACGCGCCGTCGCCATGGCCCGCGAAGCGCCCGAAGACCCCTATGCGGGGTTGGCCGATCCCGATCAACTCTCTGCCCGCCGCGATGCGGAAGGGCTAGAACTTTGCGACCCCGCGCCAGAGCCTTCCCCCGAAGCCCTGCAAGATGACGCTGCCCGCGCCGAAGCCGCCGCGCTGGCTGTCAAAGGGGTGAGCCAAGTGCAATCCGCAGGCGCTGGCTATGGCGCACAGAAAATCCACCTCGCCGCGACAAACGGGTTTAAGGGCAGCTATGCCCGCAGCGAACGCGGGCTGTCCTGTGTCGCCATCGCGGGCAGCGGCACGGGGATGGAGCGGGACTACGACGGCGACAGCCGCATCTTTCAGGCCGACCTGCGCGACGCGCAAGAGATCGGCACCCGCGCGGGCGAACGCGCGCTGGCGCGGCTGGATGCGCGCAAGCCCCCCACCGGCAGCTATCCGGTGCTGTTTGACGAACGCATCGCCGCCTCGCTGATCGGGCATCTGCTGGGCGCGATCAACGGTCAGGCGATTTCGCGCGGGGCGTCCTTCCTGCGCGATGCGATGGGGGAGCAGGTGCTGCCCGAAGGTTTGTCCCTGATCGAAGACCCGACCCGCATCCGCGCCACCGGCTCACGTCCTTTCGATGCCGAAGGGTTGCCGACCCAGCAACGGGCCATCGTTGAAAAAGGCATCCTGCAAGGCTGGACGCTCGACCTTGCCACGGCCCGCAAGCTGGAGCTTACCCCCACCGGCAACGCCGCGCGGGGCCCCGGCTCTGGCCCTCAGCCCTCGAACTGGAACATCGCGCTGACCCAAGGGCAGGCCAGCCGCGACGATCTGATCGCTGAGATGGGCACCGGGCTTTTGGTGACCTCGATGATCGGCAGCACGATCAACCCCAACACGGGCGACTATTCGCGCGGGGCCTCGGGCCTCTGGGTCGAGAATGGCGAGATTACACATGCGATCAACGAATGCACCATCGCGGGCAATCTGCGCGACATGCTGCGGGCGATGATCCCCGCCAATGATGCCCGCCGACATCTTAGCCGTGTTGTGCCCTCTCTGCTGGTACCGGGAATGACCCTTGCCGGTGCCTGAGGACGACCTCTCCCTTTTGATCGACGCCGCCCTTAAGGCAGGTGCGGTCGCGCGCGGCTTTGTCGGGGCCACGGCCAAACGCTGGGACAAGCCCGACAACGCAGGCCCGGTGACCGAGGCCGATCTGGCAGTGAACGATTTGCTGCTGTCGGAGTTGCGCGGCGCGCGGCCTAACTATGGCTGGCTGTCGGAGGAGACTGAGGACAACACTGACCGGCTGGGGCATGACAAGGTCTTCATCATTGACCCGATCGACGGCACCCGCAGCTTCGTCGAAGGCTCTGACACATGGGCGCATTCACTGGCGGTGGCCGAGGCGGGCGAGGTTACGGCGGCGGTGGTCTACTTGCCGATGCGCGACATGCTCTACGCTGCCAGCCGGGGCGGTGGGGCCACGCTGAACGGCACGCCGATCCGCACCTCAGAGATCGGCGATCTGGCCGAGGCGACCGTCCTCGCCGCGCGGCCCGCGCTGGTGGCAGAACGCTGGCACGGCGGCGCACCGCCTGTGTTCAAACGCAGCTACCGTCCCTCGCTTGCCTACCGCATGGCGCTGGTGGCCGATGCCTCATTTGACGCGATGATCACCCTGCGCCGCACGTGGGAATGGGACATCGCCGCAGGCACGTTGATCGTGGCCGAGGCGGGCGGCACCTGTACAACCGCCACCGGCGCGCCGCTCAGGTTCAACAACCCCGACCCGCGCGTGGATGGCATCGTCGCGGGCGGCCCAATGGTGCAGCGCGCGCTGATCGACGCCCTTGCGTGACCGGCCCCATCTGCTAGGCACTATGCGCAGCACCGCAGCTTTGACAGATCAAAGGACAGCTCCATGACCCAACGCCTGCACCTTGTTTTCGGTGGCGAACTTGTCGACCCGACCAAGAACGCTTTCAAGAACGTCGACGACATCCATATCGTCGGGATCTTCCCCAATTACGCCAGCGCCTATGACGCATGGAAATCCGAAGCGCACCGAACCGTGGATAACGCCCATATGCGCTATTTCATCGCGCATCTGCACCGCCTGCGCGACGAAGAGACCTCGGCCTCGCCCACCGAAGAGCTGGAATAAACCACCATGGCGGCGCGGTCGCTGGGGCTTGCAGCCTATCGCGCCCTTGTGCGCCGGGGCGGGGCCGAAGACGCAGCGCCCTATGCCGCGCGCCCCGAGGGTGAGCTGGTTTGGATGCATGCCGCCGAGGCGGGCAATGTCTTGGCCGTGCTCGACCTTGCCAAACGTCTGATGGCGATGCGTGACCGCGTCGCGGTGCTGGTGACCCTTTCGGAGAGCGCGGCCACCCAAGACCTCCCGCCGACCGACACCCGCGATCTTTTTATTCTTCCGGCCCCCAGCGAACATCCCGATAACGTCGCGCGGTTCCTTGACCATTGGCGCCCCGGCTTCTGCCTGTGGACATGGGGCGGGCTGAGGCCCAATCTGGTGTTGGAAACCGCGGCGCGCGGCTGCCCGATGATGATGATCGACGCCGACAGCGCTGGTTTCGATGGCCGCCGGGACCGCTGGATGCCCGATGTGACCCGACAGCTGTTGTCCGCCTTCGATCAGGTACTCACCCGCTCTCCGGCCGTGCTGCGCCGTCTGGTGCAGCTGGGCCTGCCGCGCAGCAAGGGAGAGGTGACTTCGCCGCTGCTGACGGGAGGCCAAGCGCTGCGCTGCGCGGATTCGGATTTGGCGGATATGTCGGCTTGCCTTGTCGGTCGCCCGGTCTGGTATGCCACGCAAGTCCTCCCCGAAGAGATACCCGTCGTGCTGACCGCTCACCGCCAAGCGCTGCGCCTGTCGCATCGCTTGCTGCTGATCCTGCACACCCATGATTATCCGACCGCCGATATCGCCTATGAGCGTGCCCGCGCGCGTGGGTTCACCGCGATGCGGTGGGGGGATGATCCTTATCCCGATGAGACAACGCAGGTCATGGTGGCCGACGACCCCGGCGACCGCGGGTTGTTTTTCCGTGTCGCACCCGTGTCGTTCCTTGGCTCTTCGCTGGTGTCGGGCCATGGTGGCTGCGATCCCTTCGAGGCGTCAGCGCTCGGGTCTGCGGTACTCTATGGCCCCAAAGTGCGGAACTTTCTGCCGTCCTACGGGCGGCTTGCCACGGCGGGGGCGGCGCGGATCGTCAACGATGCGGGTGCGCTTGGCAATGCGGTTTCGCGGTTGATCGCGCCGGATCAGGCGGCGACCATGGCCCACGCGGGCTGGGACGTGATCAGCGAGGGGGCAGAACTGGCCGATAGGGTGATCGAATTGATCCAAGACAACCTCGACGACCATGCAGGAGCCTCAAATGCGCGCGCCTGATTTCTGGCATCAGCCCCGACCCGATTGGCGTGCACGGTTGCTGCAGCCACTGGGCGCGCTTTATGCCGCTGCCACCGCGCGGCGGCTGGCCACAGGTACGCCGCTGCGCTTGGGCATCCCGGTGATCTGCGTCGGCAACATCAACGCGGGCGGCACCGGCAAGACGCCCACGGTGATGGCGGTGCTGCAATATCTGCTGGAGCGCGGCCACCGCCCCCATGTCGTCTCACGCGGCTATGGCGGCACGCTGGAGGGGCCGGTGCGGGTGGATCCAGCGCAGCACAGCGCGGGCGAGGTGGGGGATGAACCACTGCTACTGGCCGCATTCTCGGATGTTTGGGTCGCCCGCGATCGTGCCGCGGGTGCGCAGGCGGCAGAGGCTTCGGGCGCCACGGTGGTGGTGCTGGATGACGGTTTTCAGAACCCCGCGCTGGTGCAGGATCTGAGCATCGTGGTGGTGGACGCGGTCAAAGGTTTCGGCAACGGCCTCTGCCTGCCCGCCGGGCCGCTGCGCGAGCCTGTCGCGGCAGGGCTGGCGCGGGCTGACCTGCTGCTCTCCATCGGGGATGAAGTGGCGCAGACCCGTTTCGCGGCAGGGCTACCGAACACCGATCTGCCCCATGCACGCGCCGAACTCGCGCCCCTGCAGACCGGGATGGATTGGTCGGATTCCCAAGTGCTCGCCTTTGCAGGCATCGGCCACCCTGAGAAGTTTTTCGCCACGCTGCGCGGGCTGGGGGCCACGATCCTCCATGCCGAAGCGCTAGAGGATCATCAGCCGCTGACGCCACGGCTGATGTTGAGGCTAGAGACCGAAGCCGCGATGCGCGGCGCGCAGCTTGTCACCACCGAGAAAGACGCCGTGCGCCTGCCGATGGAGTTCCGCGCCAAGGTGCTGACCCTGCCGGTGCGCCTGTCCCTGCCCGAAGGCAATGCGCTGCACGCCGCGCTGGACAGGCTGCCACCGCCCTAGGCCTTGTTGTCTTCGCCCAGTTTCGGCGCGGGCCGGTGCAGCGAAAGCTCGGCCCCCGAAAAGGTGAAGGGCGAACGCAGCCCCGGCACGCCATCAAGCTCAATCTGCATGCCCCGCGCCACAACCTGCGGATCGGCCATGACATCGGACATATCGTTGATCGGCCCAGCAGGCACGCCATGCACCTCACAGGCGGCCAGCAGATCATCGCGGCTGCGCAGACGGGTCGCCCCGGTCAGGCGGCGGATCATCTTGGGCCGGTTGGCGACCCGGTCGGCGTTCTTGAGGTATTCCGGCGCCGTGGCCATGTCATCAAGGCCCAGCAACTGACACAGGCGCTGATATTGCCCGTCATTGCCCGTGGCGATGATGAGATGCCCGTCGGAACACTCAAACACCTCATAGGGCGTCAGGTTGGGATGCGCGTTACCCATCCGCGTCGGCGCCTTGCCGGTGGTGAGATAGTTCATCGCCTGATTGCCGGTGATCGCCACGGCGCAGTCAAGCAGTGCCATGTCGATATGCTGGCCAACGCCGGTTTGGTGACGCTGATGCACAGCCGCCAGAATCGCGGTACTGGCATAGACCCCAGTAAAAATATCGGTGATCGCCATGCCGGATTTCTGCGGCTGGCCGTCCGGTTCGCCGGTGATCGACATCAGGCCCGACATGCCTTGGATGATGAAATCATAGCCCGCGCGATGCGCATAAGGCCCGGTGTGACCGAAACCCGTAATCGAACAATAGATCAGCTTGGGGAACTGCGCAGACAGGCTGGCATAATCCAACCCGTATTTCGCCAATCCGCCAGTCTTGAAATTCTCAATCAGGATATCCGCGTCGGCCAAAAGTTCCTTGACCTGCGCCTGACCTTCCTCGGTGCGGAAATCCACGGTGACAGAGGCTTTGCCCCGGTTCGTTGAATGGAAATAGGAAGCGGTCACATCCTCGTCACGGGTCACAAAGGGCGGGCCCCATTGGCGGGTATCATCCCCCGCCGGGCTTTCCACCTTGATCACCTCACATCCGAGGTCCGACAGTGTCTGACCGGCCCAAGGGCCGGCCAGAACACGCGCCAATTCGACGACTTTCAGTCCTGCAAGCGGGGCGGTCATTAGCCCGCCAGCGCGTCGTCGAGGAGTTCTTTCATGTCGGCATAGGACATGTTCGAGTGTTTCTTGCCGTCGATGACGAAGCTCGGCGTGCTAGAGATATCATCCTCTTTGGAGTTCTCGGTGTACCATGCCACCAGCGCCTCGGCTTTGGCGCCGTCTTTCAGGCATTCGTCCAACGTCTCGTTATCAAGGCCAGCCAGACGGCCAATCTTGCGCAGCTCGTCGACGATGGCCGCAGGCTCGCCCGCGCGGGTCCACTCACTTTGCGATTTGTAGATCAGGTCAGCGATGCCAAAGAATTTCTCTTGCCCGCCGCAGCGCGCCACCATGGAGGCCCAGAGGCCGTAGCGGTCGAAATAGACTTCGCGGTAGATGAATTTCACTTTGCCGCTGTCGATGTAATCAGCCTTCAGCTTCTTGAAGGTGTCGTTGTGGAAGGTCGCACAATGCGGGCAGGTGAAGGAAGCGTATTCGATCATCGTGACCGGCGCGTTTTCATCGCCCATGACCATCTCGGTGATGCCCGAGGTATCCACGTCGCCTTCGGTCGTCTGCGCGTTCGCAGCCCCAACAAAAGGTGTCAGCGCGGTGCTGCCAAGGGGGGAAGAGCCGAAGCTGCTTGCGGCAAACCAGCCACCGACGCCGAGTGTGGCGAGACCGCCAAGGATTACGTTTCTGCGATTCATGAGATGTTCCTTTGTCTGTTACGTCAGCTTTAGGTGGTCAGCTTTGGTTCTTGTTCAATATGTTCTCGCCCAGACGTGCAAGGGCTTCGCGCAGCCCTTCGTCGGTCACAGGCTGGGCGGCTTCGGCTGCTTTGCGTTGCAATGCAGGGCTCGGAGCGGTCTTTTCGGCCTTGGGTTTATGGTCAAACGCCACCTGCCCTTCGGCAAAGCCGGTCGCCGCCGTCTGGGTGATGCGCACCCGCGCGATGGCGTTATAGCCATAAACCGCGTTGACCCGCGCGCGCAGTTGCTCTTTCTGCATCTCCAGCATGGGCGCATTGGCCCCGGTGGTCAGCAGGGTCAGCGTGGCGCCGATACCCTCCTTGCGGCCATAGCTGACCTCAACCGGGCGTGAGATGGCAGCAGTTGCCTCGCCTGCGATCTCGGTCCAATGGGTCAGCAGACGCGATTGCGCAAAGCCACGGGTCTCGCTCGCCTTGCGAATCTGCTGCGAGAGCAGGCTGTCGGTGCGTTTAAACCCTTTTGTAGTCGTACGACGTGGCGGCATGGCTTTGTTTCCCGAATGTGCTGACATACATAACCATTTGCCCCCGCGTCACCAGCCCCTGCCCCCTCGAAAGGCCTAAACATTGCGTGAGAAGACCCCCCTGAGCAAGCTGCCGCCGATCCTGCTGGAATGGTACGACACCCACGCCCGCGCCCTGCCGTGGCGGGTGCCGCCGCACGACCGGATGGCCGGGGTCATGCCCGACCCCTACCGCATCTGGCTGAGCGAGGTCATGTTGCAGCAGACGACCGTGGCCACAGTGAAAGACTATTTCGCGCGTTTCACCACCCGCTGGCCGGATGTCGTCGCCCTCGCCGCTGCTGAAGATGCTGATGTGATGGCCGAATGGGCGGGCCTTGGCTATTACGCCCGCGCCCGCAACCTGTTGAAATGCGCGCGTGTGGTGGTGGCGGACCATGGCGGCAGCTTCCCTGCGGATCATGACGCGCTGATGAAACTGCCGGGTATCGGGCCTTATACGGCGGCGGCGATCGCCTCCATCGCCTTTGACCTGCCTCACGCGGTGCTTGATGGCAATGTCGAGCGGGTGATGGCGCGGGTCTATGACATCCACACGCCGCTGCCCGCTGCGAAGCCCGAGTTGATGGCGCGGGCCGTCGCGCTGACCCCGCAGGACCGGCCCGGAGACTATGCCCAAGCCGTGATGGATCTGGGCGCCACGATCTGCACGCCAAAGTCCCCCGCCTGCGGCATCTGCCCGTGGCGCGAGCCCTGCGTCGCGCGGGCAGAGGGCACAGCGGTGCTTTTGCCCAAGAAGACACCGAAAAAGCCGAAACCCATCCGCCACGGCACGGTCTACCTCGCCCAGCGCGAGGACGGCGCATGGCTGCTGGAAACGCGCCCTGACAAGGGACTGCTTGGCGGGATGCTAGGTTGGCCCGGTTCTGACTGGGTCGACACGTCTGAGCCGCGCCCCGAAGGCACGCCGCCGCTGGCCGCCGATTGGCAGCCTCTGCCCGGCGAGGTGCGCCATACCTTTACCCATTTTCACCTGATGTTAACCGTGCAGCACGCGCGTGTGGGCCATGATGCCGCGCCGCAAAACGGCGAATTCATCGGCCAAAACCAATTCAGCCCCAGTGATTTGCCCACCGTAATGCGCAAGGCTTTCGACCTGACGCGCTAGCGCCGCGTCAGGCTTTGAGCGCCGACTGAACTGCGGTATATCTGGCGCGAAGCAGTAAGGTGTCCCATGGCAAACCGAATTATCTCTCCACAAGACCTCGCCCGCCTGTCGCGGGCGCTGCCGTTCTGGATGTCGCTGCTGCTGATCCCGCTGGCGTGGTTTTGCGCCATGCAAGGCGGCTGGACCCTCGCGCTGTTGCCGCTGGTGACGTGGTATCTGTTTTCGATGCTCGACGCGGTGCTGGGGCTGAACCTCGACAATGCAGACCTAGAGGCGACGGAGGATGATCTTTACTGGTATCGCCTCGTCACGCTGATCTGGACACCGCTGCAATTCCTGACCGTCTTTGGTCTGATCTATTACGCCACGCGGGCCGCGCATCTGGGCACGGCGGAGCGTATTTTCCTGTTCTTCGGCGTCGGCGTCATTACCGGCACTATCGGCATCAACTACAGCCATGAATTGATGCACCAGCGGAACAAGACCGAACGCCTCTTGGCGGACAGCTTGTTGGCGATGGTGCTCTATTCGCATTTCCGCTCTGAACATCTGCTGGTGCACCACCGCCACGTCGGCACCCCGCGCGACACGGTGACGGCGCGCTATAACGAAGGGTTCCACCGCTTCTACCCCCGCGTGCTGCGCGAGTCGCTGACCTCGGCCTTTCATGCGGAAAAAAACATGCTGGCGCGCAAGGGGCTGCCTTGGACCGATCCGGGCAATCCGTTTTTCAAATACTGGGCGCTACAGGCCGGCTTTTTGCTGCTGGCGCTGGTCTTGGGCGGTTGGAGCGGTCTGGGCCTGTTCCTCGTGCAGGCCGGGGTCGCGATTTGGCAGTTGGAACTGGTCAATTACATCGAACACTACGGGCTGACGCGCAAACATCTGGGCGGGGCCAAATACGAACATGTCCAGCCACGCCATTCGTGGAACGCGGCGCATAAGGCCAGCAACTGGCTGCTGATCAACCTGCAACGCCATTCCGATCACCACTACAAACCCGACCGGCGTTTCCCGGTCTTGCAGACCTATGGCACGGGCGACGCGCCACAGCTGCCCTATGGCTATCCGGTGATGACAATGGCCGCGATGGTGCCCCCGCTGTGGCGACGCATCATGAACCCGCGCGTGCGCAAATGGCGCGAAATGTACTACCCTGAGATCACCGACTGGAAAGCCTACAACAAAGCCAGCAATCCCCTGCCCCGTCTCTGAGCGCGGCAACGCAAAGTTAAACTTTGCCTGTCACATAGGCTGCGATTGTTACCAGTGGAGTGGTATTGATGCGGCAACAGCAAGCGCCCTCGGGGGCGGCGTATGATGGCACCTGTCTGATCGTCGAAGACAGTGAGTTTGACAGAGAGAGGCTGCGCCGCATTCTGGCCCGCGCCTATGGCGGGATGCGGGTGGAGTTCGCCCCCAGCATCGAAGCCGCGCGCAAGGCGCTAAGCGGGGGGGACAAGGCGCTCATTTTGCTCGACAACAACCTGCCCGACGGGTTGGGCGCGAATTTCGCGTTGGAGCTGGCCTGCGACGACCGCCATGCGCAGACGCCGGTGATTATGGTCAGCGATTGGCCCTCCCCCGGCATGTGGGAAAAAGCCGCCTCTGCCGGGGTGCTCTACGTGGTGAATAAATCCGATTTCGATGCCCGCTATATTGACGCCGTGCTGCGTGAGTTTCAGGCCCGCAAACGGTGGGTGAATTAGGCCGATCCCACAAAAAAACCCCGCCATGGGGCGGGGTCAAGGTAGGCACCCGTGTGGCTGCCCCTCACGCAGAGAGGCCACGGCTGCCGGCGGTGTTCGAATGTCTGTGGGTTGATCAGTTCGCCATTTCGGCTCTGATCTGCTGACGCAGAATGTCGATGGGGACATTCTTGCCGTCTTTCTTGTAGCACCAATAGGTCCAGCCATTACAGCTTGGCGCCTTTTCATAGGCCGCGCCCACCTGATGGATCGACCCTTTGACATCGCTGCCAATCAGGGTGCCATCGGCACGGACCTTGGCCTTATGGCGGCCATTCATGGAATAGAGGTTCTCGCCCGGACGCAGCATGCCCCGCTCAACCAACTGACCGAAAGGCACGCGCGGTTCGGCGCGTTTGGAGGTGGTGGTTTGCAGCGCTTCGTTGTCGAACTTGCGCACCATCGAGATGCGTTTCTCGGCCACCTTGCGGTAAGCTTCCTCGCGCTCGATCCCGATAAAATCGCGGCCCAGCATCTTGGCCACAGCGCCGGTGGTGCCGGTTCCAAAGAACGGATCAAGAATCACATCACCGGGGTTGGTCGAGCCAACAAGAACGCGGTGCAGCAGGCTTTCGGGCTTTTGCGTCGGATGTGCCTTGTCGCCTGCTTCGTCCTTCAGACGCTCATGGCCGGTGCAGATCGGCAACACCCAGTCGCTGCGCATCTGAATGCCTTCGTTCAGCGCCTTCAGCGCTTCGTAGTTAAAGGTGTATTTGCTGTTCTCGCTCTTGCCGGCCCAGATCATCGTCTCATGGGCATTGGTAAAGCGCTTGCCCCGGAAGTTGGGCATCGGGTTGGACTTGCGCCAAACCACATCATTAAGGATCCAGAAACCCTGATCCTGCAACGCCGCACCGACGCGGAAGATGTTGTGATAGCTGCCGATCACCCAGATCGCGCCATCGGGTTTCAGCAAACGCCGCGCGGCTTTGAGCCAAGCGCGGGTAAAATCGTCATAGGCTTTGAAGCTGGCGAACTGGTCCCATTCGTCATCAACTGCATCGACCTTGGAGTTGTCCGGGCGATGCAAATCACCTCGCAACTGCAAGTTGTAGGGCGGATCCGCGAAGATCAGATCCACCGACTCTGCTGGGAGGGCGTTCATTGCCTCAATGCAATCGCCCGCAACAATAGTGTTCAAGGGAAGCGCCGCAGCGCCCTTTGTCATCGTTTTCATATCTCTGCCTCATTACCCGGCGCTTAAGCGCTCATTGGTTGTGGATAAAATGGGCCATCAGAGATTCGTGGTCAATTTCTTTTTTGAATCAATCAGTTAACAAATTAGCTTGATACAAGATATTGTGTATAGGTTTGAACAAACGTCTATGGTGTGGGGTAACACCAAGATCCCGCAGGGCAGCCATGTGGCTTTTCGATCCGTAGCCCATATTGGTTTCCCAGCCATAGCCGGGATGCTGTTGCGCCAAGTCCACCATGAGTCTATCGCGCACGGTTTTGGCTACGATAGAAGCCGCCGAAATGGACAGGCAGCGTGCGTCCCCCTTCACCACAGGTTGCGCAGGCAGCGCCAGATCGCGCGGGAGCATATTGCCGTCAATCAATGCGTAGTCCGCCGCACAGGCCAATCCGGCCAGCGCGCGGGTCATCGCCAGATGGCTGGCACGCAAGATGTTGTGTTCTTCGATCTCTTCGACGGTGGCATGGGCGACGCAAACCACGGCCACCGACATGATCTCTTCATAGAGCCGTTGACGGGCGCGGGCGGTCAGCTTTTTGGAATCGTTCAGCCCCTCGGGGATCTGCCCTTCGGTAAAGACCACGGCGGCGGCGGTGACCGGCCCGGCAAGCGGGCCACGGCCCACTTCGTCCACCCCGGCGATGGTGCGAAAGCCGCGGGCAGCCGCGCCGCGTTCAAATTCAAAGTCAGGTATCATAGGGCGAGGTGAAACCGCATGCGCCGAAAAGGTGCAACAAAAAAGAGAAAGGGGAGGCGCCCGAACACCCCCCCTTTCAACACCCGAGCGACAGGGACGTGCCGCTCGGTCAAGGCACGCCGGATTTACCGACGGGCCAAGCTGTAACCCGAGTCGCGCAGGCAGCGGGCATCATAGCCGTAGCGTGCGCCGTCCGCCGTCTTCACGCGCTTGGCGCAGTAGTTGGGCAGTCGGTCGACTTGGGAATAATTCTTTTCAAGGCAGGGCTCGCCAAACATCATCACCTTGCCGTCTTCGCCGTCATAGCTGCGGAAGCACTGCTGCGGCAGCAGCTTGCGGTCCACCCGCTCTGGCAGGGGGCGCACTTCGCGCGTCGGGTAGGTGGCGCGGTCGCGCTCAGGGTAGGTCCGGGCGCTGCGGTGCGGCTCGGGGCGCGGATCGATATAGGGGCGCTGGTGCGGCCGCTTGGAAACCGTGGGATAATAACGCGGCGCCTCATAGACGGGGGCGGCACGGCGGCGGGTGACCGTCTCGCGCTCGTTGCGCTCTTTGTTGTTGTCGTAGATCATCTTGCCCACGATCGCGACGCCCGCAATCGCGGCGAGGGTGCGCAACACTTCCTTTTCATCGGCGGCGGCAGGGCGGGCACCAAAAGCGGTGATGGCAACCGCTGCGGCGGCGATGGTAGCAATGAACTTGCGGTACATGGGTCTGGTCCCTTCTCGTTTATCGGCGCGTTGCTGCGCCCTTGATCGTATGCGGTCATAACTCGGGGACCGCGTATCGGTTCGTGTGTCTGTTGGTGCCACCAAATTGGGGTGAGGGCCAAAGACAGGCAATAACAGGGGGGCGTTATCCAATAACAAGGCGCCCAAAACGCCTTGGTTATTGAATAACAGCGGGCGAAAGCGCATTAAAAACATATGAAAAACCCATGTCTCTCCTTGCTGACCGCGCTGGCGGTCATACTGGCCCTGCCCGCTGCGGCAACGGCTGGATGCTTTGCCGATTACAAGGCCAAGCAAGACAATCCGCTGCGCCTCCATTACGGGGTGGCGCAGATTTCCGGGGCCTGTGAGCCAGCCTCCGCCGAAACCGAACTCACGCCGCGTCTTGCAGCGGAGGGCTGGACATTGTTGAATGTGCTGTCTGTCTTCGGTGACGAAGGCTTGGATCAAAGGAAAGACAGTGCAGGAACATTCTACCTCCGCTTCTGACATGCGCAGATTTGGCGGGCGTTTCGTGATCGGTGGCATCGCCGCCGTGGTCGCCGTGCTTTTGGTCGGGGCGCTTGTCCTGCTTTGGGCGCTGCCAGATGCGAACGTCTTTAATGCTCGGGTTGAGCGGATCTTTATCGAGAATGACGATCTGACCACCCAAGCCGAGATCAAGCTTCTCGAAATCCTCGCCCAGTCCGGCACCGCCTTTTCTGAGACTTTGGCCAGCTACCGCATCGTGATCGTCGTGTTGCTGGTCTTTGCCAGCGCCATGCTGGTTGCGGCGATGGTGTTTTTGTTCATGCTGGTCGGCTTTAACCGCCGTATGGCGCAGATTGAGCGGACCGGCATTCAGGTGAACTCCCTGCTGATCAGCCGCGAAGAAAATACCGTTTATCTTAACAACCTCGGCTTCAAACTGACTGCAGCGGCGATGGAAACGATGTCGGTTCTCGCCGAAGCGCGGATGGACGATGACGTGCTGTCAGGCTCTGAGATCGAAGGCATGATATCGGGCCGCAACGCCGCCGACTGTGATGAGGCCGCCGGGGCCACGCGGATCAAGCGTTTGCGCGACACCTTGGGCAATCAATTGGTGTCGGAACTGCTGGTCAAAAACATCGCCCGGCGTGGCTATATGCTGGCGATCAACAAGGACGTAATCAAGGTTCTCTGACCCGGCAAGGCATCGCCCCACCCTGCCCGCGCACGGCTGGCCCTAGCCAATGGCCCGCAGGCACGTTAAATGGCGTCAAATTTAATTGGACAGACTGGAGTAATCAGATGGGTTATCGCGTCGCCGTCGTCGGTGCCACAGGCAATGTGGGCCGTGAAATGTTGAACATCCTTGCGGAACGTCAGTTCCCCGTGGACGAGATCGTGGCCCTGGCCAGCCGCCGTTCGCTGGGGTCCGAGATCAGCTTTGGGGATAAGACCCTGAAGACCAAAGACCTCGACACTTTCGACTTCACTGGCTGGGACATGGCGCTTTTTGCCGTGGGTTCCGAAGCGACCAAGAAATACGCTCCTGCCGCTGCCAAGGCGGGCTGCGTGGTGATCGATAACTCCTCGCTTTACCGCTATGATCAAGACGTGCCGCTGATCGTGCCCGAGGTGAACCCGCAGGACGTGCACGGCTATTCCAAGAAAAACATCATCGCCAACCCCAACTGCTCGACCGCGCAGATGGTCGTGGCGCTGAAGCCGCTGCACGACCGCGCCAAGATCAAGCGCGTCGTCGTCTCGACTTACCAGTCGGTTTCCGGCGCGGGCAAGGAAGGCATTGATGAGCTTTGGGATCAGACCAAAAGCATCTACAACCCGACCGATGACAAGCCCGCCAGCAAGTTCACCAAGCAGATCGCCTTCAACGTGATTCCGCATATCGACGTCTTCCTCGAAGACGGATCGACCAAGGAAGAATGGAAGATGGTCGCCGAGACCAAAAAGATCGTCGACCCGTCGATCAAAGTCACCGCGACCTGCGTGCGCGTGCCGGTCTTCGTGGGCCATGCGGAATCGATCAACATCGAATTCGAAGACCACCTCGACGAAGCCGAAGCGCGCGACATCCTGCGCGAAGCGCCGGGTCTCATGGTGATCGACAAGCGCGAAGACGGCGGCTACGTCACGCCCGTTGAATGTGTGGGTGACTTCGCCACCTTCATCAGCCGCATCCGTCAGGACAGCACCATCGACAACGGCATCAACCTGTGGTGCGTCAGCGACAACCTGCGCAAGGGTGCCGCCCTGAACGCCGTTCAGATCGCCGAACTGCTGGGCCGCGAAGTGCTGAAAAAGGGCTGAGGTTCAGTCGCAGTTCTGGAATAAGAAAGGGGGCCAAACGGCCCCCTTTTTCGTCTCTGTCTCATGCGCCTGCGATGGGCTTAAACCGGCTCGAAGGTCTGCGCCTTGGCGTCGTAATATTCCAAGCTTCCCTCGCCGATGTCGGTCCACAGGCCGTGCAAGCTCAGCGTGCCATCTTCGACCTTTTCCTTGATCCAAGGGAAGGTCATCAGGTTCTCAAGCGAGGTCATCACCGCCTGACGCTCCAGCAAAAGCTGCTGCTCTGCCGGGTCTTCGACCTTTTCTACGGTCTCGTATTTCGGGCGCAGCAGGTCCATCCAGCGGCCCACGAAACTGTCTTGGTTCTCAAGTTCGGGCGCGTTGCCTTTGCACATCTGGATACACCCCGCGACGCCGCCGCAGCTGGAATGGCCCAGCACAATCAGATGCGCGACCTTCAGCGCGTTCACGGCATATTCCACCGCCGCTGAGGTACCGTGCTGTTTGCCATCCGGCTCATAGGGCGGGACAAGGTTGGCGATATTGCGGTGGATGAAGAACTCACCCTGATCGGCCCCGAAGATCGAGGTCACATGCACGCGGCTGTCGCAGCAGGAGATCACCATCGCGCGCGGGCGCTGCCCCTCAGCGGCCAATCGGCGGTACCATGTCTGGTTTTCGGCATAGCCGGTCGCCTTCCACCCTTGATAGCGTTGCAACAGATACGACGGCAGAGCCTTGGCCTTGTCCATGTGTAAACGTCCCTTAATGCGTGATGTGGTTTTAGCGCAGATAGCGCAAATGCCATACGAATTCGAGAGAAAAGGCACAGCCATCGCAACCCTTTGCACACCTTCCCGCGCCATATTGCCTCAAGGCCGTGGGGGCTGATTGAAGGATGACACCAATGCAACTTATGCAAATACGCCCGACTGAGCAGGTCTATGTCGATCAAGAGCGGCTTGGCCTGCTCTACACGCAACTCGGGGAGGTGGGCGCCGAAGATGTCGTCTGCCGCGCGATGGAGGAATTGGCCCTGCGCCTGTCGCATTGCAAAAAGCTGCACAAGGACCAAGACCGCGCCGGGCTGCGCAAAAGCGTGCACCGTCTGATCGCCATTGCAGAGCAGGTCGGCATGGCGCTGGTCGCACGGGTGGCGGCGGATGTGGTGATCTGTATCGACGCGGGGGATGACACCGCGACCGCAGCCACCCTGTCGCGGTTGATCCGCAGCGGGGAACGGTCGCTCACCGCGATATGGGACTTGCCCGACATCACGATCTGACCGCTTGCGGGTGGCGATGGAAAAGGTAGGCTGCGCGCAAATCCAGATTTGCAAAGGTTTGTCATGTCCGCCGAATTCGCCGCCCCCTCCGCCGCCGCCCTGCCGCTTCATGTCTTGAGCGAGGCCGCGCTTGAAGGCTGGCTTGCCGATCAGCCCGGCCCGGTGCAGGCATGGGTGAAGGCCAGCGGTTTTGCGGGCGCTCTTGGTCAGACGCTTGTGGTGCCGGGGGAGGAAGGCACCCCCGCGCTGGCATTGGCGGGCTACGGCACCGAAGCCGCGCGCCGCAGGGGCCGCTTTCACCTTGCCGCCGCAGCCGCCCGCCTGCCTGCGGGGGACTACCGGATCGAAAGCGGCCTGCCAGAGGACCAAGCCGCGAACGAGGCGCTTGGCTGGCTGCTGGCGGGCTACCGTTTCGACCGCTACCGCGACCAAACCGCGCTGGCCGCCCGTCTTGTCGCGCCCGAAGGGATCGACGCCGATCAGATCGCGGCGCTGGCCACGGGTGAAATGCTGACCCGCGACCTGATCAACACCCCCGCCTCTGACATGGGGCCGCCCGACCTGGAAGCCGCCGCGCGCAAATTGGCCGAGCAGCATGGCGCGAAGATCGACGTCACAACTGGCGATGCGCTGCTAGAGAACAACCTGCCGATGATCCACACCGTTGGCCGCGCCGCCGACCGCGCGCCGCGTTTGATCGATATGGCGTGGGGCGACACAGGGCCAAAGCTGACGCTGGTGGGCAAAGGCGTCTGTTTCGACACCGGCGGGCTGAACCTGAAACCCGGTGCGTCCATGGCGCTGATGAAAAAGGACATGGGCGGCGCCGCCGCCGTGCTGGGTCTGGCGCATATGATCATGGCCACCGGCATGGCCGTGCAACTGCGCGTGCTGATCCCGGCGGTGGAGAATTCGGTCTCCGGCAATGCCTTCCGCCCCGGTGACATCCTGACCTCGCGCAAGGGGCTGACGGTTGAGATTAACAACACCGACGCTGAAGGGCGTCTGGTATTGGCCGATGCGCTGGCGCTGGCGGATGAGGGCAAGCCGGATCAGATTATCTCAATGGCGACGCTCACCGGGGCCGCACGGGTCGCCGTGGGGCCGGACCTTGCGCCCTATTACAGCGACGATGCCGCTTTCGTCTCGGCCCTAGAAAGCGCCGCTGCGGGCTCTGCCGATCCGGTCTGGCGGATGCCTTTCCATGACGCTTATGAGGCGCTGATCGAGCCCGGCATTGCCGATCTCGACAACGCGCCCAAGGGCGGCTTTGCCGGGTCGATCACCGCAGCGCTTTTCCTGCGCCGCTTTGTGACCGAGAGCAAATATGCCCATTTTGACATCTACGGCTGGCAGCCCGCCGACGCCCCCGCCCGCCCCAAAGGCGGCGCGGGCCAAGGCACCCGCGCGCTCTATGCTGCGCTGCCAGCCCTGCTAAAGCCATGAGCGATCCACGCCTCACCCCGGACCCGGCGCTGGCGAGCCAAAGCCGCGCCGCGCAGGTGGCGGTGCCGGTGGCAGACCTCTGCCGCCGTCCCGACGGCCCACGCGATCGGCAGGTGTTGTTTGGTGAGCCGTTGACCGTGCTGCATGAAGCTTCGGGCTGGGCCTATGTGCAGGCCGAGAAGGATGGCTATTGCGGCTACGTCCTGCAACGCGCGCTGAGCATACCGCGCAAGGCTACGCATCGCGTGTGCGTGCCTGCCACCCATGCCTATACCAGCGCCGATCTGAAATCGCCCGACCTGCTGAGCCTCAGTTTCGGCTCACCCGTCACGGTCATTGATGAGACCAAGGATTTTGCCGAGACCCCGCAGGGCCATATCCCGCGCGGCCACCTTGCCCCCATCGATCGGCACGAGGCCGACCCCGCGCAGATCGCGGCGCTGTTCCTCGGCACACCCTACCTTTGGGGCGGCAACAGCCGCTGGGGGATCGATTGTTCGGGCCTCGTGCAGGCGGCGCTGCTGGCCTGCGGCATCCCCTGCCCTGGTGACAGTGACCAGCAAGAGAGCACCGTGGGCGGGCCGGTCGAAGGTGACTACCAACGCAACGACCTGCTGTTCTGGAAAGGCCATGTCGCGTTGGTGGTCGATGCCAAAACGATGATCCACGCCAATGCCCATGCGATGGCCGTGAGCTATGAAAACATCACCGATGCCATCGCCCGGATCGAAGCCGCTGGCGACGGGCCGGTGACTGCACATCGCCGCCCCGGCGTTTAATCCACCGACCGGATCAGCTTGCGCTCCAACACGCGCAGCACGGCCTTAAGGTCGTGGCCCCGACGCAGCACCTGCCCGCCGGTGCCCACCACAGCATACATGCCTTGGCGGTTGCGCAGCTTTGGCCGCTTTTCGATCCGGTAAAGCGGTATCTCCGCCGTGCGCCGAAAGACTGAAAAGACCGCCACTTCTTTAAGGTGGGAAATCCCGTAATCGCGCCACTCTCCGGCGGCGACCATCCGGCCATAAAGCGATAGGATCAGCGACAATTCCGTGCGGTGGAATGCGACCTGTTCGGCGGGGCGCTCGAAAGCCGTGATCGGCGATGGGGGCTCTATGCTCATGGCTTTACAGTTGACCCTGATGGGGGCCAAATCAAGCCCTGACATGGTCGAATGCGCCGCTCTAAATTTCTTGAAAGCGTTACAGAATTGTGCAACCAATCTGAAAAATGAAACACAAAGGTCCGATGGAATGACCCCAGAAGCCCGCGCCCGCAAATGTGCCGAGGTGATGTTCGCCCAAGATTCCGCCTCTGCCGGATTGGGCATGACCATCGACGATGTGACCCCCGGCGGCGCGGTTTTGTCGATGTCGGTGCGCCCGGACATGCTTAACGGCCACGGAATTTGCCACGGTGGTTTTATCTTCACACTGGCCGACAGCGCCTTTGCCTTTGCCTGCAACAGCTACAACCAGACCACTGTCGCCCAGCAGAACCAGATCACCTATCTCAGCCCCGGCCAGCCAGAGGAGCGGCTGACCGCCACCGCACGCGAAGTGTCGCGCAGCGGTCGGTCGGGCATCTATGATGTGACCGTCACGGGCGAGGATGACCGTGTCGTGGCCCTGTTTCGCGGGCTCTCCCGCAGCATCAAGGGCCAGCTATTTACCGAGGAGGAGCCGACCTGATGAAAGACCTGACCCCCGCGAAGGACACGCTCGACCCGATTGAGATCGCCAGCCGGGACGAAATCAGCGCCCTGCAATTGGACCGTCTGAAATGGTCCCTGCGCCACGCCTATGACAACGTGCCCTTCTATAAGCAGAGCTTTGACGATGCAGGCATGCACCCCGACGATCTGAAACAGCTTTCCGATCTCTCGCGCTTCCCTTTCACGGTAAAGACCGACCTGCGCGACAATTACCCCTTTGGCATGTTCGCCGTGCCGCGCGATCAGGTGGCGCGCATTCACGCATCATCTGGCACCACAGGACAGCCGACGGTGGTGGGCTATACCAAGGACGATCTGGCGAACTGGGGCCAAGTCGTCGCCCGTTCCCTGCGCGCGGCAGGGATGCGCCCGGGCGACATGCTGCACAACGCCTATGGCTATGGGCTGTTCACTGGCGGCTTGGGCATTCACCTTGGGGCAGATGCGCTTGGCCTCTCGACCGTGCCAATCTCGGGCGGGATGACCCCACGCCAAGTGCGGCTGATCGAGGATTTTCAGCCCAAGGGCATCACGGTGACACCCTCCTACGCGCTGTCGATTTTGGATGAATTCGCCAACCAAGGCATCGACCCGCGCCAATCCTCGCTAGAGGTGGGCATTTTCGGGGCTGAGCCTTGGACCAACGCCATGCGGCTGGAAATTGAACAGGCCTTCGACATGCATGCCGTCGATATCTACGGCCTCAGCGAAGTCATGGGGCCGGGCGTGTCGATGGAATGTGTGGAGACCAAGGACGGGCTGCACATCTGGGAGGATCACTTCTACCCCGAGATCATTAACCCCGAAACAGGTGCCCCGGTCGAAGATGGTGAAATGGGCGAGCTGGTGTTCACCTCCCTCACCAAGCAAGCCTTTCCGATCATCCGCTACCGCACCCGCGACCTGACCCGGTTGCTAGCGGGCACCGCGCGCTCCATGCGGCGGATGGAGAAGGTGACGGGCCGCAGCGACGACATGATCATCCTGCGCGGCGTCAACGTCTTCCCCACCCAGATCGAAGAAGCGCTGATGGCCACGCCGGGGCTTGCCCCGCATTTCCAGATCGAACTGTCGCGGCCCGACCGGATGGATCAGATGCGCGTGCTCTGCGAATGCGCGGATGCCAGCGTGACCCCCGACGCCCGTGCCACCGCGATCAAAGCGCTCTCGGCGCAGATCAAGCAAACCGTTGGCATCTCGATCAAGGTCGAGGTCATGGACGTAGGCGGCGTTGCCCGGTCAGAGGGCAAAGCCGTGCGCATCCTCGACAAGCGGCCAAAGGGCTAGGCGGTAGAGCCTAGCCGCAGGTGACCTTGGCGATCTTCCCTTCCGCGTCCAACACGATGTTGGTGCGGTTGGGATTGGCGTCCGTGGTCACCGGGTCGCCCTCGGTATAGACGCGCTTGGGCTCGGACACGATGTTTGCCGCCGCGCGGGGACGGCCAATCAGACCCCACCAGCTGCCTTCTTTGCAGGATTCCGCCAGTGGCTTGGCAGGCGTGGGCGCTGTAGGCGTGCTGGAACTGCTAGAGTTACTAGACGGCTCGTTCACCGCGTCGATCACCGAATTGGGCAGGGGCTTGGGCTTGGTCGTGGAGGCGCGCGCTTCCGTCCGTGCGGGGCGTGGCGCGGTCTGTGTGGGCGGTGTTGTTGTGGCCGCCGGTGGCGTAATCTGCCCCCTCGGCGCAACCGGGGCCGGAATGGGGTTTTGCACCGGCGCTGTCGCCACTTCGGCGCAGCCCGCCACCAATAGGGGTGCCAAGAAAACTAATCTCATGTTCCAAACCTCGTTATTCGCGTGGCGTCGGAGCAAGGGCCGACCATCCCGCAACAGGTAGGTCCATCACGCGCGCCGCCAAGGGCAAGGCGCTTTGCATTTGCTGGAACCCGCCGACGGCCCTACTGTGAGGGCCAGACCACGGAGCCTTCTCGATGCGATTTTCCCTCAACCGCAAACGTTTCAAAGACCTGAGCGAACAAGAGGTGCTGGCGCTGGCCATCTCCTCTGAAGAGGATGACGCGCGCATCTATCGCGACTATGCCGAAAGGCTGCGCGAGGCATACCCCGACAGCGCCGCCGTCTTTGACGGGATGGCCGAGGAGGAGAACGAACACCGCCGCCGCTTGATTGACCTGCACCGCGCCCGTTTTGGGGATGTCATCCCGCTGATCCGGCGCGAGCATGTCTCGGGCTACTACGCGCGCCGTCCGGTCTGGCTGATCGAGAACCTGTCGCTAGAGCGTATCCGGCAAGAGGCCGCCGCGATGGAACAGGACGCTGAACGGTTCTACCTTGCCGCCGCCGCGCGCACGTCAGACGCGGCGACACGGCAGTTGTTAGGCGATCTGGCCGCCGCCGAGGCAGGCCACCACGGCAGCGCGCAGGATTTGACCGAGAAACACCTTAACAGCGACAGCCGCAGCGACGAAGACAGCCGCGCGCATCGGCAGTTTCTGCTGACATGGGTCCAGCCCGGGCTGGCGGGGCTGATGGACGGGTCAGTCTCGACCCTCGCGCCGATCTTTGCCACCGCATTTGCCACCCATAACACTTGGACGACCTTCCTCGTCGGCCTTGCGGCGAGCGTCGGGGCGGGCATCTCAATGGGCTTCACCGAGGCGGCATCGGACGATGGGGAACTGTCGGGCCGCGGCTCTCCGATCAAACGCGGGGTAGCCTCGGGCGTGATGACCACGGTGGGCGGGCTGGGCCACGCGCTGCCCTACCTGATCACCGACTTCTGGACCGCAACTGTCGTGGCGATCATCGTCGTCTTTGTAGAGCTTTGGGCCATTGCGTGGATCCAGAATAAGTTCATGGAAACACCCTTCTTTCGCGCCGCATTCCAAGTGGTGCTGGGCGGCGCATTGGTCTTTGCCGCTGGGGTGCTGATCGGCTCAGGTTAAGGCAAAGAGCCATGCCCCATTGCACCCCAAGGGCGGGCTGGCTAATGCTTGACCCATGGTCGCGATCTTCCTGAAAACCCTGCCGTTCTTTGCGCTGATCGGCCTTGGCTACTGGGCCGGGCGCACGCGGTTCTTCTCAGCCGAAGCGACGGCCTATCTCACCAAATTCGTCTTCTACTTTGCCCTCTCGGCGATGCTGTTCCGCTTTTCCGCCAATCTCTCACTGGCCGAGGTTTGGGACAGCCGCCTTGTCGCCGCCTACCTCTGGGGGACGGCCTTCGTCTATGCTATCGCCAGCCTCGTCGGCTTCCTACGCCGGCTGGATGTGGCGACCAACGGGATCGAGGCGCAATGCGCAGTGATCGGCAACACCGGGTTTCTGGGCGTGCCAATGCTGACACTGCTTCTGGGGCCAGAGGCGATCGGCCCCGTGCTGCTGGCGCTGACCGTCGACATGATCATTTTTTCCAGCCTCATCGTGATCCTGATCACCGGCTCCCGCGAGGGGCAGTTGCGGCTGGCGACACTCAAGATCGTCGGGCTGGGGCTGCTGAAAAACCCGATGATCGTCGCCATCACGCTGGGCTTCCTTTGGTCCGGCTTCGGCATCCCGATCCCCGTGCCGCTGAACGAATTCCTCGCCATCCTCGGCGGGGCTGCCACCCCCGGGGCGCTCTTTGCCATCGGTGCGTCGCTGGCTTCCAAATCCGCCGAGCGGATCGAGATCGCGGGCTGGCTGACCTTTTGCAAACTCGTGCTGCACCCGCTTTTCGTGGCCTTTGGTGCGCTGTTTCTTTTCGGCGTCGATCCCTACAAAGCCGGGGTCATCATCGCCGCCGCAGCACTGCCGGTGGCGGGCAATGTCTATATGCTCGCCCAACATTATGGCGTAGCACCTCAGCGGGTCTCTGCCGCCATTCTCGTCTCAACCACTGTCAGTATCGTGACCGTCAGCCTTGTCGTAGGCTGGGTTTCGGCCCTGTGACACATTCAAGTTCGAAAGGAACGCTGCCATGAAAACCATCTCGGAAAACGCCTGTTTCGGTGGCACGCAGGGGGTTTACTCCCACAACTCCGACGCCTGCGGCTGCGACATGACCTTTGGCCTCTTCCTCCCCGCCGAAGCACAAGACGGCCCGGTGCCGGTGCTGTGGTATCTCTCGGGCCTGACCTGCACCCATGAGAACGCGATGACCAAGGCGGGCGCGCAGCTTTGGGCGGCGGAACATGGCATCGCTGTCGTCTTCCCCGATACCTCCCCGCGGGGCGAGGATGTGGCGGATGATGAGGCTTACGACCTCGGCAAAGGCGCGGGGTTCTATGTGAACGCCTCGCAGGAGCCTTGGGCGACGCATTACCAGATGTGGGACTATCTGGCCGAAGAACTGCCCGGCTTGCTGGCTGAAAACTTCGCCATCGATATGGAGCGGCAGGGCATCACCGGGCACTCAATGGGCGGCCACGGCGCTCTGACCTTGGCAATGAACCTGCCGGGGCGGTTCCTCTCGGTCTCGGCCTTTGCGCCGATCACCCACCCTACGTCGAGCGATTGGGGCAAGAAGCAACTCAGCGCCTATCTGGGGTCGGATGAAAGCACTTGGACGAAACACGACAGCACCCTGCTGATGCGCGAAAAGGGTTTCGACGGGCCGATCCTGATCGACCAAGGCGGCAGCGACCAGTTCCTCGACCTGCTGAAACCCGAAGCATTGGCCGAAGCCATGACCGCCAAACGCCAGCAAGGCAGCTTCCGCATGCAGCCCGGTTATGACCACAGCTACTTCTTCGTGACGAGTTTTATGGAAGATCACGTCGCCTTCCACGCCGACGCGCTCTATGCGGGTTAAGCCATGACCGCGCTCTACATCGACGCCGACGCCTGCCCCGTCAAAGCCGAAGCCGAGCGGGTGGCGACCCGCCATAAGGTCAAGATGTTCCTCGTCTCGAACGGCGGCCTGCGCATGTCGCAGAACCCACTGGTCGAGGTGGTGATCGTGCCTGACGGGCCCGACATCGCCGACATGTGGATCGCTGACCGCTGCGGGCCCGGCGATGTGGTGGTCACGGGGGATATCCCACTGGCCGCCAAATGCGTCGAGGCGGGCGCGCGGGTGCTGAAACACAACGGCGAAGCGCTGACGCAGGCCAATATCGGCAACGTGCTCGCCACCCGCGATCTGATGACCGACCTGCGCGCCGCCGACCCCTTTCGCCAAGGCGGCGGCAAGGGGTTTACAAAGGCCGACCGCTCCCGCTTCCTAGAGGCATTGGAGCGGGAATTGCGCGCGGCAGCGCGGGGTTAGCCCCGCGTTTAGGAATTGATAGGGCAAGTGATATGACACCTCAGGCGGTCGTTTTCGACATCGGCAACGTATTGATCGAATGGCAACCCGAACGCTTCTACGACAGCGTCATCGGCGCAGACCGCCGCCGCGCCATGTTCGATGCCGTCGATCTGCACGGCATGAACGACCGCGTCGACAGCGGCGAAAACTTCCGCGACACGATCTATGCAATGGCCGAGGCGACGCCCGACTGGCGCGATGAAATCCGCCTCTGGCATGACCGCTGGATCGACATGGCCGCCCCGGTGATCGACCACTCCCTGCGGCTGATGAAAGCACTCCAGGCGCGCGGCGTGCCGGTCTTCTCGCTCACCAATTTTGGCATCCAAAGCTATGATCTTGCCGCCACGCACTACCCCTTTCTGCGCGAGTTCGACCGTGATTTCATTTCCGGCCACCTTGGCATGATCAAACCCGCGCCGTCGATTTATGAAGCCGTGGAGCAGGGCAGCGGGCTGCCGCCCGAAGCGCTACTGTTCACCGACGACCGCGCCGACAATATCGCCGCCGCCGCCGCGCGCGGTTGGCAAACGCACCATTTCACCGGGCCACAGGGCTGGGCCGACCGTCTTGTCGCCGCCGGAGTGCTAAACCGGGAGGAGGCCGCATGACCGACATCCCCAACATCTCCTTCGACGAAGGCGAAGCGCTGCTGGATTGGATCGCCCTGACCGACGCGCTGGCCACGGGCCATGACCTGCCCAAGGCCGAGATTGGCGACACTTTCCTCTATCGCGGCAAGGACACGCTACTCAGCCGCGCGGCGTGGATCAACGGGCTGGGCATCGCGGTGAAATCCGCCACGATCTTCCCCGGCAATCCCGACCGCGAGGTACCGATGGTCAACGGCGGCGTGTCCCTCTTTGATGACGAAACCGGCACGCTCGCCGCGATCGTGGATTTCCACCTCGTCACCAAATGGAAAACCGCTGGTGACAGCCTGCTGGCCGCGCGGCGGCTGGCGCGACCCGACAGCGAGAACATCCTGATCGTCGGCGCGGGCACCCAAGGCCGCGCCCTGCACGCCGCCTATTCCGCCGCCTTCCCGCAGGCCCGTATCACGGTCTGGAACCGTACCGCGAAGAACGCAGAAGCCATGGCGGCTGAGCTAAAGATCAACGTAGCGACCGATCTGGAGCAGGCCGTCCGTGCCGCCGATATCGTGACCTCCGCCACCATGTCGACCGACCCGCTAATCATGGGCGACTGGCTGCAACCCGGCCAGCATATCGACCTCATCGGTGCCTACCGCCCCGACATGCGCGAGGTCGACGACACGGCGCTGCTGCGGTCGCGGGTCTTTGTCGACAGCTTCGACACCACGATCGGCCATATCGGCGAAATCAACATTCCGCTTGAGGCAGGCACCCTCACCCGCGACCATCTGATCGCGGATTACTACGACCTTGAGGTTTTCACCCGCCAAAGCGACGATGAAATTACCCTGTTCAAGAACGGCGGCGGCGCGCATTTGGACCTGATGACCGCGCGCCACATCCTTGAGCGCTGGCGGGCGCGTTAAGCGGTCACCAGCCCCTCCAACCGTTTCTCGCGGATCGGCAGGTGCACGATGGCGCTAAACGCCCCCACGGCCACACCGACCCACCAGACGCCGGTGTAGCTGCCATAGATGTCATACATCCGTCCACCCAGCCACACGCCGAGGAAGCTGCCCAACTGGTGGCTGAAAAAGACGATCCCATAAAGCGTGCCCATATAGCGCAGTCCGTAGATATGCGCGACGAGACCCGACGTGAGCGGCACCGTCGCCAGCCAAAGCGCGCCCATGCCGACCGAGAATAGGATCACCGTCACCGGGGTGATCGGAAACATGATAAAGGCCGCTGCGATCACCGTGCGCCCAACGTAAATCCCCGCCAGCAGGTACTTTTTGGAATAACGCTTGCCCGCCCAGCCCGCCAGCAAGGTGCCCGCGATATTGGCGAGCCCGATGAGCGAGATCGCCACCGCGCCAAGCGCCGAGGTGGTGGTGATGCCGATGTTGTGCAGCACACCCCCGGCCAAGATTGGGCCGCACATCTCGGTCACGAAGGCCGGGAAATGCGCGGTGATGAAGGCGAGTTGATACCCGCAGGAGAAGAAGCCCAGAAAGATCAGCGTATAGGACGGGTCGCGGAAGGCTTTGCCGAGGATCTGGCCCATCGACTCCTCAAGCTCGGCCCGGCTGGCCATCGCGGGCGCGCGCATCATCGGCAGGGTCAGCAGCATCGCAAGGATCACGCCCGCGAAGCTGACAAAGGTCATCTGCCACGACATGAAGCTGAGCATCCACTCTGCCACCGGCGCGCCAAAGACCTGCCCCGCACTGCCCGCCGCCGTGGCGATGGCCAGCGACATGGAGCGGTTCTCGTCCGACGCGGCGCGGCCCACCACGGCCAAGATCACGCCAAAACCCGTGCCCGCGATGCCGAACCCCACCAGCCAAGCATAGGTCTGATGCTCTATCGGAGTGGCGGAATTGGCCGACAAAAGCAGCCCCACCGCATAGACCACCGCGCCGATGATGATCGCCTTTCGGTCGCCGATCTTTTCGGCCAACGCGCCAAAGATCGGCTGACCGATGCCCCATGCAAGGTTCTGGATCGCGATGGCGAGGGAAAATTCGCTCCGCGCCCATGCAAATTCCTCTGCAATCGGGATTTGGAAAACACCGAAGGAGGCCCGCACGGCGAAGCTGACCATGATGATGATACAACCGACCATCAGGACCGGTGTGAACAGGGGCGCGCGGCTTTGCATGGAGGAAATCCTTTCCGCGGCAGATTATGGGTTTCCCCGCCGCCGTCAATTGCGCATCCCCAAAGGCTGGCCAGCTTGCCCGCGCTGCCGTAAACCCTATTCAACAAAGCAAACGGGATCCCCCATGGACGAGATCGACAACAAGATCATCGCAGAACTGCGCCGCGACGCACGCATGTCCTATTCCGCGCTGGCGGCCACCACGGGCCTGTCGCGGGTGACGGTCCGCGCGCGGGTCGAACGTCTGGTCAGTTCCGGCGCGATCTTGGGCTTTACGCTGATCCTGAAAGAAGACATGCGCCACAGCCCGATCCGGGGCCATACGCTCTTGGCCATCGAAGGGGCGGGCACCGACCGGATCAAGCGTATCCTCGCGGGCATGCCCGCCGTGCAGGCGATCCATGCGACCAATGGCAAATGGGATTTGATCGTCGAAACGGGGACCGAAACCGTCGAAGAGTTGGACAGCGTGCTGGGCCAAATCCGCCGCATTCAGGGGGTGAGTTCCAGCGAGACGAACCTGCTGCTGGCCACCCAGATGACGGTCACGAAATAGCCTACTCGGCAGAGAGCACCACCACCTCAACCCGGCGGTTCTGCTCGCGGCCCGCTTCGGTCAAGTTGCTGGCCCGCGGCGCGAGATAGCCGGCACCCTGCGCCTCGACCCGGCCGGGGGCTACGTCATAGCTCTGCACCAATCGGTCCCGCACCGCCTCGGCCCGTCTGCGCGACAGGGCGGTGTTGGCATCCAGACTGCCCACCGCGTCGGTATGCCCCACCAGCGCCACGCGCAGATCCGGCTCGGCCTTGAGCAACTCGGCAAGCCGCTCAAGAGTGGCAAAGGGGCCAGGGCCAAGCGCGGAGGTGCCGGTCTCGAACTCCAGCCGGTTGAGGACCAGATGGCCGTCGACCTTCAGGGTTTCTGCGAAATCGCCCGTCGCAGTGGCAAGCGGCACCTCGGCAGTCGCCTCTGGCGTGATGGGGGTGCTTTCCCCTTCGGGCGCGTCGCCGCTGCGGGCTTGGATGATCTGCACATAGGCCGAGGTCGCCGCCGTGCTGGCAAGGATGCTGATCGCCTCGGTCGGCGTTCCGTCCTCGCCCCGGCGCAGGGCGGTGATGAAGTGGAAAGCCCGCAGGTTCACATACATGTTCGGCCCCGGCAGCACCTCCACGGCAAAGCGAAAATCAAAGCCGCCGCATTCCCGCGCAGCACAGTCGAGCACGATGTCAAAGCCCGCCTCGCCCAGTTGTCGCCGCAGCGGGCGCATCACCTGCAAGGCGGTCAGCCCCGGCGTATCCATCCGCCACGCCGCGCGGCGCACGCTGCCATCTACATTGACCCGCGCCACCTGCCCTTCGGCATAGACACCCACGGGCGCGGCATAGCGGTCCGGCGCAGTGTTACGCTCTGCCGTCAGGCGCGCGGTGCTGGGCAGCGCCAGCTCAAGTGCCGCCGCCGGGGCCGCCAGCAGCACCCCGATTAGAGCCGCAGCAACCCCCGCCCGGCTCATCGCGCCTGCGCGTGGTAATCGTCGTTTGGGCGCATGTCGGTGGCGCTGGCCACCCGGTTGGTCATGTTAAAGAACCCGGCCACACTGGCGATGTCAAAGATATCCCGGTCAGTGAAGCCCGCATCGCGCAGCGCCTGACGGTCGGCCTCCTCGACCTTGGCGCTCGCCTCGGTCAGCTTTACCGCGAAATCCAGCATGGCGCGTTGTTTGGCCGTAATCTTGGCCACGCGGTAGTTCATCACCAGCGCCTCGCCCAATTGCGGATCGCCCGACATTTCGCGTACTGCAGCCCCATGGGCCACAAGGCAGTAGTAGCATTTGTTGACCGAGGACACCGCCACCGCGATCATCTCACGCTCTAGCTTGCTGAGCGCACTGTCAGCCAGCATCAGATCGTTATACATGCCCGCAAAAGCGTTCAGCTTGTCGATGTCAAAGGCATAGGCGCGCAGCACATTGGGTACCATCCCGAGCTTTTCCTGACAGATGTCGAAATACTTCTGCGTCGCTTCGGGCAGCGGATCGACCATCGGCAGATCAAGGGCGGTGGGCATGTCGTTGGCCATGGTCTTATCCTTCACTCGGTGTTTTGACGGCAATGATAGTGCCCGACCGGGGCAAAGCCCAGTTTGGCGTAAAGCGCCTGCGCGCGGGCATTCGTATCCACGCAGAGCACCGAAAGCCGCTTGGCCCCTTGGGCCTGCCCCCAATGGGCGGCGGCGCGCATGATCCAAGTGGCCACACCTTGGCGCTGTTGATGCGGCAGCACTTCGACGGCGTGCACCATGCAGATGTCCTCGTGCACCCCGGCAAAGGCCACGCCTGCCGGTTTCTCGTTCCAGCGCGCAAGGATGCCTGTTTTGGTCGCCGCGCGGTCCATCACGGCAAGACGCGCAGGGCCGACCCCTCCGGCGGCCCAGACCTCGGCCATGATCGCCAGCGGCTCCCAAATGCAAAAGGCGGTGACCGGGGGCATCGGCACATCTGTCAGCCGGGTGATCGGCGCGCTCAGCACGGTAACCGGGTCGACCACGTCATAGCCCCGCGCGGCCAGCAGCGCGTCGAGATCATCTTCGCCCGCACGCACCATGAAAAGCGGGCGCTGCTCCATCTTGCGCATCGCCGCTTCGGCAGCCGGAATATCGGCATCGGAGATCGCCCCACGCGCTGTCGCCGCCGAGACGCGTTTCCCGCCGCCCTGCCCTTCGCGCAGGGTCCATGGCCCGTGATCAAACCGCCGCGCGGCGGGCCATGTCGCGTCGCCCGCGTCGAAAAACGCCTGCGCCTCGCTCATGCGAAGGCAGCCTTGAGCTTGACCATCGCCGCTTCGACCATCCCCGGATCGCTGCCCCGGATCACCACATGCGCACCAAAGACACCGTCCTTTTGAAACGGGTAGCTGCCCATCGACAGATGCGGATATTCCTCGGCCAGCGCGCCCAAAGGCCCGGCAATATCACCCTCGCCCCGGTCGATGCGCAGGGTTTCACTGATCAGCGGCTGCCCCCCGGTCAGCCCCGGCAGGACGCTGGCAACCATCGCCTGAAAGACCGTCGGCACCCCGGCCATCACATGCACATTCTCAACCACGAACCCCGGCGCGGCAGAGACCGGGTTTTCGATCAGCGCCGCCCCATCGGGGATACGCGCCATGCGCAGGCGGGCGTCGTTCATCTGGGTGCCCGCGCGGGCGTAGTGTTCGGCCAGTATCTCGCGCGCGTCGTCGCGCACGTCGATATCACGGTTAAAGGCGGCGGCGATGCAATCGGCGGTAATGTCGTCATGCGTGGGCCCGATGCCGCCCGAGGTGAAGACATGGGTATAGGCCGATGACAGCGCCTGCACGGCGGCGATGATCGCGCCATGATCATCCGACACCACGCGCACCTCCTTGAGGTCGATCCCCACTTTCGTCAACTCTCCCGCAAGGTGATGCATATTGCTGTCGCGGGTCCGGCCCGAAAGGATTTCGTCGCCGATGACGATCATCGCGGCGGTGGGGTTTGACATGGGGGCGGCTCCTTGAGGATGGCGTCCCTTCGGTATAGGCCGCGCCTCATGCGCTTTCAAACCCAACTTGTCCCCGCCCGGCTGATCCGCCGCTACAAACGCTTTCTGGCCGATTGCAGGTTGGAAGATACGGGCGAGGAAGTGATCGCCCATTGCGCCAACCCCGGATCGATGATGGGGCTGGCGGAACCGGGCAGCCGGATTTGGCTAGAGCCGAACGACGATCCGAAGAAAAAGCTGAACTACGGCTGGCGGTTGGTGGACCATGAGAACGGCCATTTCACCGGCGTCGACACCGCCCTGCCCAACCGCGCGATGAAAGCGGCGCTGGTCGCGGGTGAGGTGACGCCACTGGCCGCCTATGCCGAGGTACGACCGGAGGTGAAATACGGCGAAAACTCCCGCATCGACTTTCTGCTGCGCGGTGATGGCCTGCCCGATGCCTATGTCGAGGTGAAATCGGTCACCCTCTCGCGGCAGACGGGCCTTGCCGAATTCCCCGACAGCGTCACCGCACGCGGGGCGAAACACCTTGGCGAACTGGCGCGGATGGCTGAGGCCGGGCACCGCGCCGTGCTGCTCTATCTGGTGCAACGCACCGATTGCACGCAGATGACCCTTGCCGCCGATATTGACCCGACCTATGCCGCCGCGTCTCAAGCCGCGCGGGCGGCGGGGCTGGAAATCTACGCCATCGGCACCCATATCACGCCCCAAGCCGTCACACTGGCGCAACCGATCCCCTTTGCGGGCTGAGCTGCACTGGCCCTTGCCGGAAAGCCACGCTAAATAGGAGCGAACACAAGGATGGAGAGAGCGGTGAACAACGCACACCGAGGCCGCCAGACGCGCGACGGCATTCGCATTTACGAGCCTTCGGATCACGCCGGGATGCAAGCGGCGGGCCGTCTGGCCGCCACGATCCTCGACGAGATCGCAGAGCATGTCTTCCCCGGTCAGACCACCGGAGAGCTTGATCGCCTGATCGAAGAGAAGGTCAACGCCACCGGCGCGAAATCCGCGACGATCGGCTACAAAGGCTATCAGCATGCGAGCTGCATCTCGGTGAACCATGTGGTCTGCCACGGGATCCCCAGCGATAAGAAGCTGAAAGACGGCGACATCCTGAACATCGACGTGACCGTGATCGTCGATGGCTGGTTCGGCGACACCAGCCGCATGTATGTGGCGGGCAAGCTTTCGCGCAAGGCCGAGCGGTTGATCAACGTGACCCACGACAGCCTGATGCACGGAATTGAGGCGGTGAAACCGGGGAACACCTTTGGCGACATCGGCCATGCGATCCAGACCTTCGTCGAAGGCCACCGCATGTCCGTCGTGACCGATTTCTGCGGGCACGGGCTGGGGCAGGTCTTTCACGCGCCGCCCAACGTGCTGCACTATGGCCGCCCCGGCACCGGTGCTGTGCTTGAGCCGGGCATGTTCTTTACCATTGAGCCGATGGTGAACCTTGGCCGGGCCGAGACCAAGACCCTCGCTGACGACTGGACCGCCGTCACCCGCGACAAATCCCTCTCGGCGCAGTTCGAGCATTCGGTCGGCGTGACCGAAGATGGTGTGGAGATTTTCACCCTCTCGCCCGGCGGCTTGTTCCACCCGACTTATAAAACCGACTGAAACGCTGCGGGGGCACGGCCCCCGCACGCCTATGCGTCGATGGCGACCAAATGGTTGTCCCACGCGCGGCTGGCTGTGGTCAGCCGCGATAGCGTAGCCTCTTGCAGCGACAGGATACCGCCAAGCCCATCCGTGGCGACAAAGCCGCCGCGGCCCGGCGCCAGCCCGCAGACATCGGCACGGCGGTGGCTGGCGAGGAAAGCACCTTTGCTGTCAAACAGATGCAGCCGCCCGCCCCGGGGGGAGGTGATACCGACCGCCCCGCCATCTGCCGCGAATGCCACGCTGCCCGCGTAGCCCTGCATCGCGATTTGCTCGGCCAGATCGGCCTCGGCCAAGATGGGCTCTTCCCCGCGCCGGTGCAGCCCCAGCAGCGGCACACCGTCACCCGGCTCCCCTTGCCATTGCATCGCAAAAGCCACCTGCCCGTCGGGCGCCAAGGCCAGATGGCGGATTGAGTTCGTGTGCAGATCGTCGGGCAGCGCCACCTGCTCCAGCACTTCGCCCGAAAGGCTGACATAGGACAGGTTGGGCCGCATCACGTCGATGTTCAGCTTCTCCCGCCCACTGTCGGGATGCGTGCGAATGCCGCCATTGGCCACCACCAGCACATCCTCGGCCCAGCGGCGGATTTCATGCGGACCGATCCCGCCTGACGCGATCTCTCCGATCCGGGCATAGCCCTTTGCGCGGGACCACAGCCCGATGCGCCCTTTGCCTGTGTCGATCTCGTTCTCGCTGGTGGCGAGGATGGCCCCGCCCTGCAAAAACGCCCCATGCCCGTAGAAATGCCGCCCCACCGGCGCGTCGAGCCGGTGGGCCACACGGCCCTTTTCACAGTCGATCACCAATGCAAACCGCCCCGGACGGCGGGCAAAGGCCACGGCCTCCGGCGCCGTGGGATGCGCGGCGGCGGCATGGCCCCGGTCGGGCAGCGGAATGCGGAAAATGTCGTGGCCCGTCCCGTCCAGCCCGAAAAGCGCATAGTCCCCGGAGGGGTCGCGCGCGGCGGCAAGGTAGACGGGGCTTCCGGCGGCGGCCCAGCCCATCGCCGGCAAGCTCGACGCGGCGGCGAGACCGGCAAGGAAGTGACGGCGCGACGGCATCAATCGCCATCCGCCGAGTTGAACCCGACCGAGACGCCAAGCGCAGGGGCGATCTCTGCCCCCACCGCCTCGGCAATGGCGCGCACATCGTTTTGCAGCGCCTCGACCCGGATACGGCTTATCGGGTCGGCCACCCCGGCAAAGACGGGGTCCTCCAACACGCGCGCGGCGCTCAAGGCGCGGTCGAATGCGGCGTCGGTTTTGGGGGTGGGCTGGTCCGACAGGGTGCGCGCAAAGTCCCGCAATGCTTCAAGCGATAACACCACATTGCGCAGGCTGCGGCCCGAACGGCGCGCCTCGGCCACCTGCGGTTTCGGCGTATCAAAACTGCCCATCGGGCGGCCTAGACGTTGGTCCGCGACAAATTCGAGCCCGGTTGCCAAAGCCGTGTAAAGCGCCTGGGATGCCTCGCGCGGGCTGAGGAAACGGTCATTGCCCGCCCCCCCGGCGCTGCCGAGCGTGGCGGCGAAATCCTCACGCCATGCGGTGTCGACCTCGCGCCCCAGTTCCGCCAGATCGGCCGCCATCGCGCGGGCCAGTGCGCAGCTATAGCTGTTAGCCTCGTAGCCCGCGAAGTCATCATCATAAAGCAGCCGTTCCAGCGCAAAGAGCCCGCGCGCGGCGATGGAGACTTCGGCGTACTCCCCGCTTGTCGCGATTGGGTCTTCCTCGGCCACCAGTCTCGCCACGCTGCGCCCCACCATGCCGCGCGTGTCGGGCCAAAAGGCGATGGCCAGCCCGCGCCCGTCTTCCTCCAACGGGCCAAGGGTCAGATGCGCGATGCCCATCCATGCGTCGAAAGCCTCTTGATAGGCCGGGCGCAGGGCCGTGTCGGTGCAATCGGCCTGCGCTGCAGCGTCGAGCGCCGCAGTGGCAGAGGCGAAACGGGCGGTGCCGGGCAGCGCGTGGTCTTGGATCACCTCCTCCACCCCGGCGAGGGCGGGGGCGGCGGTCAGAAGGAATGTGGCGGTAAGCAGGCTGCGCATCAGAGGCTCTCCAGATAGCGGATCAGGGCGTCACGGTCGGCTTTGGGCATCTCCACCACGGCATCACGGGCGGGCTGTGCTTCGCCGCCGTGCCAGAGCACCGCTTCGAGCAGCGACCGCGCGCGCCCGTCGTGCAGGAATTGGGTATGCCCGTTGACCTGCTCGGTCAAGCCGATGCCCCAAAGCGGCGCGGTGCGCCATTCGCGCCCATTCGCGCGGCCCTCGGGGCGGTCGTCGGCCAGCCCTTCGCCCATGTCATGGAGCAAAAGATCGGTCATCGGCCAGATCAGTTGGAAGCTCTGCTCGGGCTGGTCCTCCAACCGTTCGGTCACGAATTTCGGCTGGTGGCAAGAGGTGCAGCCGACCTCATGGAACACCGCCTTGCCGCGCAGCACCTCAGGTGCGCCGACATCGCGGCGGGCGGGCACGGCAAGGTTGCGGCTGTAAAAGGTCACCAGATCCAGCCCTTCGGCGTCAATCTCTGTCCCGCGCGCGTCACCGTTCCCATGCGGGGCATCGCGGCAGGCGGTTTGCTCCGTGGTGCAATCGCCCCATGCCGCATCGAAGATGGGGGAGGAAATTCCGATGTCGCCTGCAAAGGCGCTGGCGGATTGTTCGCGGATCGTCGGCGCGCCGGATTTCCAGCCGAAACGGCCCAGCATCGGGCGCGCGTGCTCAAAGGACCAGACGATCTGCGCCCGACCAGAGATGCCATCGCCGTCGGCGTCTTCGGGGTCGGCCAGTGCCAAGATATCCGCCGCCGGGATCGCCTCCAACAAGCCCAAACCGATCATCGGCGGGGCCACACGGGGGCTGAGCATCGCGCCATCGGCCAAGGGACCATACCCGAGGTCTTCGGCACTGTAGCTCGGGCGGCGCAGGCTGGCGGTCTCTCCCTCGGAGAGCGCGACCTCCACCCCTTCATAGCGCAGGCCCAGCCGGTATTCCGCCGGATGGCCCGCCACCCCGAAATCCTGCAATTGCCCGCCATAGACCGGATCGGGCCGCGTGCGCGGGGCGGTATCGCCCACCGAAAGCAGGAACGCCTCGATCTCGCTCATCGCCTCTTCGGGGACAGTGGGGACCGAGATGCGCAGGAACATCGACACCGCGTCATCCTCAGGTCCTTCGGGCGGATGGCCACGCCCGTCTTTCAGGTGGCAGCGCTGGCAAGAGCGCGCGTTGAAAAGCGGCCCCAGCCCGTCAGACGCGAGCGTCGAAGACGGCGAAGAGACCCAGAGCTTTTTGAACAGCCCATTGCCGACCTTGAAATCCAACTCACGCTCAAAGGGAATGTTGCCCGAGGGCAGCGAGAACGCATCGGCATTGCCGCGCGGGCTGACCGTGGCGGCCCCTGCCGGGTTCGTCTCAAACGGCTCGGGCTTATCAAATTCTGTCGCGGGGGCCGTGACTGTGGCAATCCGGGCGGCCTCTTCGGCGGTGCGGGGAATGACCTTGAGATGCGGTTCCTCCAAAGCTTGTGGAGTGGCGGCGGCCATGCTCGCGGCGGCCACCGTGAGCATCGGAATGAGGAATCGCATGTGGAATGCCTTGGATAAGCGGCAGGCCCAGAACCGGGCCTGCCATTCGAAGTTACTTGCTGTCGTCTGTCGGCTTGGCTTGAAGCTGGCCATAGACGGCCTCGCCCAGTTCGGCCTGAAGCGACAATTGAGTTTCGAGGAAGTCGATATGCCCTTCCTCGTCGGCAATCAATTCCTCGAACAGGTTCTTTGAGACGTAATCGCCCACCTGATCGCAGTGATTGCGCGCCTCAATGTACAGGGTGCGGGCCTCATGTTCGGCGGCCAGATCGGACTCAAGACATTCCTTGACCGTTTCACCGATGCGCAGCGCGTCCAGCTTTTGCAGGTTGGGGTGGCCTTCAAGGAAGATGATCCGTTCGATCAGCTTGTCGGCGTGGTTCATCTCTTCGATGCTTTCCTCGCGCGATTTATCGGCAAGCCGACCATAGCCCCAGTCTTCTTGCAGCCGGTAATGCAGCCAGTACTGGCTCACGGCTGTCAATTCGCTGCGCAATGCTGCGTTGAGATATTCGATGACCTTGTCGTCGCCCTTCATGAACCTGTCTCCTTGTTTGGTTTTGCCTGACTTAGAGTGGTTGTCAGCACAGGCACGGAAAAGTTGCCATTTCCGCGCATGGTAGACAAGAACAGAGGCATGCAACCGCCACAATCGGCTGCTTTGCCCAAGGCACGGTAGATTTTGCCCGCAGTAATGACCGTGCGCGCATCGGAGGCGCGCATCCAGTCGATGGCATTGTTGATGTCGCGATCGGTGATGTTCTGACAGTGACAAACAATCATGGTTTTGCGTATTCCTTGGCTGGCCCCGGGCCGCCGCAGCGGCCCAGAGGAAGGGTTAGGATTACTGGAAGACCGCCTCCGGCGCGTCGAGGCTGTCGGAGCCTTCAAAGGCGATTTCGTCACCGCCCAGAACCGTCACGGCACGCTCGATGGCGCGGGTCTGGTTCACCAGCGCATCGACCGCGCCCATGATCAGCGCTTCGCCTTCGGCATTGCCGCGCTCAAGCATCATGTCATAGCTGAACCCCGCTTCGGCGGCGGTTTTGATCTGGCCCAGTTCCACCATGGAGGCGTTCAGCTTGGCGCGCAGGTCTTCGTCGACGCTGGCATCGGCGCTGGCCACAAGGTCAGACAGCGATGCGCCGGAGACCACGCGACCATCGACGCGCAGGTATTCGCCCAGATAGACGTTCCGCACGCCCAAACCGTCGTAGTAGTGGCTATTGTGGGTGTTGTCAGAGAAGCAGTCGTGCTCTTCTTCGGGGTCGTTGAGCATGACGCCCAGCTTCATCCGTTCCCCGGCCTGTTCACCGTAGGAGAGCGAGCCCATGCCGGTCAGGATCGCGTCGATCCCGGCGTCTTCGTCTGCCAGCACGGCAGCGCGTGCCTCACCGCCATCGGCCCATTGACCGGCCATCCATTCCAGATCGCTGACCAGCAGATCGGTCGCGGCTTTCAGGTATTGCCCACGGCGGTCGCAGTTGTCGCCGGTGCAGTCTTCGCCGGTCGCGTAGTCGGTCCAAGGACGGTTGCCCGCGCCATGCTCAGTCCCGTTCAGGTCTTGGCCCCAGAGCAGGAATTCGATGGCGTGGTAGCCGGTGGCGACATTGGCCTCAACCGCGCCCGCCTCGTGCAACTGCCCTTCGAGGAGCGCAGGCGTGATCTCGGTGGCGTCCACCTCTTCCCCGCCCAGTGTGAAGGTCGGGTTGGCGATGACGTTCAGAACCGCCAATTGGTTTTCATCCGTGTCGCCGCCATAGGAGGCATCGACATAGTCGATCAGACCTTCGTCCAGCGGCCATGCGTTTACCTTGCCTTCCCAGTCATCGACGATGGCGTTGCCAAAGCGGAAAACCTCGGTCTGCTGGTAGGGCACGCGGGCGGCCAGCCATGCGGACTTCGCGGCCTGAAGCGCTTCGGCCGAGGGGGTGGCGATCAGCGTCTCGACGGCGGCTTGCAGCGTCTGCGCGGTAGTCAGGCTGTCTTCGTAGCCCGCCTGTGCGATGTCGGCATAGGTGCCCAGCACCTCGGCCTTGTCTTGTGCAAATGCCGGAGCGGCGGCGCATGTGATCAGCGCAATGGCCGTGGTCGCCTTGAGGCGCATCGGATGTCCCTCCTTGAAAATCACCATAGTCCCGACACAGGCGCGGCGGGCCTTCGAGCAATAGGTGACTTATTCTGTCGGAAAAGACAAGGATCAACCTGAGAGGGGATAGCGCTCGGCAAAAAGCCGTTAGCTTGCAGCCCTTTGCAGCAGCGTCACATGGGTATCGCCGTATTTGCGCGTGTCGATCCGGGCGAATCCCTCGGGCGCGTGCATGGGCGCGTTTTCCTCCCAAACGATCATCGCGCCGGGCGCAAACCAACCGCCTTCGGCTGCCGCAACAAGCGCCTTTTGCCCCATGGATTTGCCATAGGGCGGGTCAAGGAAGACCAGATCGAAAGGGCCCTGTGCGCATGGCCCCAGCCGCGTCGCGTCATTGCGCAGCAGCCGCGTTTCCGCCTCCGCCTCCAGTTTGCGCACATTCTCCCCGATCAACTGCTGGCCTGTCCGGCCATTCTCAACGAAGCAGACAGACACAGCACCGCGCGACAGGGCCTCAAACCCAAGCGCGCCGGTGCCTGCGAACAGGTCCAACACCCGCGCGCCCTCGATCACATCGTGATGGGTCAACATCGAAAAAAGGCTCTCGCGCACCCGGTCGGAGGTCGGTCGCAGATGCGCCCCGGCGTCGCCCTTGCCAAGCGCGGCAAGCGGTCGGCCACGGTATTTCCCAGCGATAATCCTCATGGTTTCAGCAATGCCTTTAGGTCTGTCTGAGAGTCCGCGACCAAAGCCGGGTCTGGCGATTTTCCCGCTTCGATCAGCCGTTTGCCCACCATATAGCCGCGCGGATCGTTCGCGGCATCGACGGCCAGCAACGTTTCGCCAAGGTAGTACCAGAACGAGGCGCTGCCTTCGCCAAGGCGGGTGACCACGCGGTCATAGCCTGCGTTCAGCCCGGCGATTTGCAGTTTCACGTCATATTGGTCCGACCAGAACCACGGTTTGGCAATGTATTCCTTACCCGCGCCGAGGATGTTTTCAGCGACCACCTCGGCCTGATCGATGGCATTGGGCACGCTTTCCAACCGGATACGCCCGCCGCGATAGGGGAAAGAGGTGCAATCCCCCGCCGCCCAGATGCCCGGCACACTCGTGCGGCCCTGTGCGTCGACCTTGATGCCGTTGTCGATCTCGATCCCTGCTGCCTTGGCCAGCGCGATGTCGGGCTCGATGCCCACGCCGGTGATGACGAAATCGGCGGCAATCTCTGTCCCATCGCTGAGCCGTGCACCGGTAACGTGGCCTTCGCCCAAGAGCCGCTCCAGCCCCACGCCTTCGCGCAGGGTCACGCCGTGGCCTTCATGCAGGGCGCGGAAATAATCACTGGTCTCGGGCGCTGCGACGCGCTGCAGGATGCGGTCGGCCATTTCCACCAGCGTGACCTCAAGCCCCAGCTTGGCCGCGACCGCCGCGGCTTCCAGCCCAATGTAGCCACCGCCGACGATCAGAACCTTCGCGCCCTTTGAGAAACGCGGCGCCATGGCATCCACATCCGCCAGATCGCGCACGGTAAAGACGCCTACCAGATCGCCGCCAATCGCCGCCGGTAGCCGACGCGGGAGGGAGCCGGTAGCGAGCACCAGTTCGTCATAGGCGACCTCGCCCTCGGTCGTGCTCAGAACACGCGCCTCGGGGTCAATCGCGGTAACGCGGCAATCGGTCTTGAGCGCGATCCCTTGGTCGGCATAGAAAGCCTCGGGCCGCAGAAACAGCCGCTCCAGTGTCATATCGCCCAGCAGGTACCCTTTAGACAGAGGCGGGCGCTGGTAGGGCGGGCAAGGCTCGGCCCCAATCAGGGTGATCCGCCCGTCAAACCCACCATTGCGCAGCTTCGCCACGCAAGAGGCTCCTGCCTGCCCGGCTCCGATCACCACCACATGCTGCATTTGCCACCCCCCAATTGATCTGGTCTCAGTCGCGGTCAAAGCCTATATCTGGCCCCAAGACAACCGCAATGACAGGAGAGGCTATCCCATGACGATTTCTCAAGGTTCGACGCTGCCGGACGCGAAACTGGTTCAGATGGGCGCGGATGGGCCCGAGCCGGTGCAGATGGCCGACAAGCTCAAGGGCCGCAAAGTGGTGATCTTTGCCGTGCCGGGTGCGTTCACGCCCACCTGCCACTCTGCCCATGTGCCGAGCTTCGTGCGCACCAAAGATCAGTTCGACGCCAAAGGCGTGGATGAGGTGATCTGCGTCTCCTGCAACGACCCTTTCGTGATGAAAGCTTGGGGCGAAGCGACCGGCGCGAGTGAGGCCGGGATCACCATGTTGGCCGACGCCAGCAGCGCATTCACCCGCGCCATCGGCATGGAGTTCGACGCCGAAGGTGCCGGGCTGGTCGGCCGGTCCAAACGCTATGCGATGCTCGTCGAAGACGGCAAGGTGACACTGTGGCAGCCCGAGGAAAGCCCCGGCACCTGCGAGATTTCCGGCGGCGAAGCACTGCTGGACAATATGTAAAATGCGAACGCCCGGCCAGATTGGCCGGGCGTTTTGCTGATAGGGGTGCCCCGCGAAGGGCCACAGACGCGAAGGCCTATTCCGCAGCCTGCACGATGGTGCGTGTGGGGAACGGAATATCCACCCCGCCTTCATCCAACGCCTCTTTGACCTTGCGGGTCATATCGGCCTTGAAGGCAAAATAATCCCCCGCGCTGCACCAGACCCGCACAAGGAAATCGACCGAACTGTCGTTGAGATTGTTCACCTGAATGAAGGGCTCAGGATCGGCATGGGCGCGTTCATCCGCCATGATCGTGCTGCGAATGATCTCTTCGGCGGTCTTGAGGTTCGCGCCATAGCCCACGCCAAAGGTCCATTCCGCACGGCGGGTCGGGTTGACGGAATAGTTGGTGATGACATTGCCCCAAACCTCAGAGTTCGGCACGATGACCTGCACATTGCTGAGGTCGGCCAGCACGGTGTAGTTCAGGTTGATCTGTTTGACCGTGCCCATCTCGCCCGCGATCACCACGAAATCGCCGATCTTGATCGGACGAAAGAGGATGAGCATGACCCCGGCGGCCACGTTCGACAGGGTGCCCTGCAGGGCCAGACCAATCGCCAGACCCGCCGCACCGATAACTGCCACGACCGAGGTCGTCTTGACCCCGAAAGTGTTGAGCACGAACAAAACGGTAAAGCCCAGCACCACATAGCGCACGATGGAAGCCAGAAATTCGAACAGCATCTCGTCGAGGTGCTTGTTCCGCTTGCCAAGGTTTTCGACACGGTGTTGCAGCCAACTTGAGATGACCCACCCCAGCAACAGGATCACAATCGCGCCGATCACCGAGCCTGCCGCGCTGGCAAGGAACTCCAGCGTCAGCAGATCGGCAATCGTCTTGCCCTGCCACAGTTCCGTTTCAAACAAATCTTGCATCCGGTCTCTCCGTCAGTCTTTCCCGGCCCCAAAGAGACCATCCATCTTGCGCGCCAATTTCGCGTCGAGCGAGCTTAGCCCATCCACGTCATGGGTGATCAACGTCACCTCCACGCGGTTGTAAACATTGCTCCATTCGGGATGGTGATTCCACTTTTCCGCCCAAATAGCCACCCTTGTCATCCAGCCAAAGGCGTCGGCGAAATCCTTGAACTTGAACGTCTTGTGGATCGCATCCCGGCTTTCGACCATTTCCCAGCCGGTATTGAACAGCGGCTGCAGCAGCGTCTTGCGGGTCTCGATGCTTAATCTCTCGGTCATTCTTGTTCCTCGATCGTCGTCTTTTTGAAGGGGCCGTAGTCGGTCAGCACGCTAATCTCTTCGTCCACGGCGTCGCGTTCGGCCTGCAGATACTCCCCCACGGCAGAGGCAAAGCCCGGATCGCGCATCCAATGCAGCGACCATGTGGGGGACGGCAGATAGCCGCGCGCGAGCTTGTGTTCGCCCTGCGCGCCCGCCTCTACACGGGAAAGCCCATGGGCGATGGCGAAATCCATGGCGCGATAATAGCACAGCTCAAAATGCAAAAAGGGGTGGTGTTCGGTACAGCCCCAGTAGCGGCCAAAGAGCGTCTCGCGCCCGATGAAGTTCAGCGCCCCGGCAACCCAACGCCCGTCACGTTCGGCCAGCACCAGCGCGATATCGTCGCGCAGGTTTTCTTGCGCGTGGTCAAAGAATTCCCGCGTGAGGTAAGGCGAACCCCATTTCCGCGCACCGGTATCTTGGTAGAACTGCCAGAAGGCATCCCAATGTTCGGGTTCGATCTGATCGCCAGTGAAGGTGTGGATCGTGCCGCCAAAATCCTGCGCCTGTGCGCGTTCCTTGCGAATGTTCTTGCGCTTGCGCGAGGATAGACTGGCGAGGAAACCGTCAAAATCCGCATAGTCGCGGTTGTGCCAGTGAAACTGCTGGCTTTTGCGGCTCATCAGGCCCAGTGCTTCGGCCCGGGCGACCTCCTGCTCGGTGCAAAAGGTCACATGGAGCGACGACAGCGCGTTACTATCGGTCAGCTGCACCGCGCCTTGAACCAGTGCGGCGGTGCCCGCCTCTTCAAACCCGGGCCGCACCAAAAAGCGCCGCCCGGTGGCGGGGGTGTGGGGCACGGCGATCTGCAGTTTGGGGTAATACCGCCCGCCCGCGCGCTCATAGGCATGGGCCCAATTGTGGTCGAAGATATATTCGCCTTGGCTGTGCGATTTGGCATACATCGGCGCCACGGCGATCACTTGGCCCGCAATCCGCGCGGCCAGATACTGCGGCTGCCAGCCCGTGCCGGGGCCGACCGATCCGCTCTGCTCTAGCGCCGACAGGAAACGATAGGTCGTGAACGGGTCACGCGGACGGCCCCCGCCCGCGGCCTCGGGACAGGCGCAGGCGTCCCAGTCCTTTTGGCCGATCTGTGCCAGTTCTGGCACCACGGTAATCTCGATTTCCTGCGCGTTCATCTGAGCCTTGCCTGCCTTGCGTCCTATGTGTGGCCTCGGCCTCGCAGATCAAGAGCGCGGACGCGGCAGATACCCCTCAAAGGTCACGTTCTGCGCCACCTGACGCGCGATGTCTTCCTCAACTTGGCTGCGGATCGTCCAACAGAGCACCGCCGCCCCGTCGGCCTTTAGCTCAGCCACACGCGGGCGGTTCAGGTCATCGGCCTCATGGCTGATGAAACAGGAGCCGGTGTCGGCATAGTCGGGTATGCCCCGCAGCCGATCGCAGGTGGCTGCGGGCAGCGGCCATTCATCGGGGCGGTAGGCGCTGGTGGTCAGACCGCGTGGCACGTCGGGCAAAAGATGGGCAAGTGCGCGGACCGAATGCGGATTGAAGGACATGACCGCCAAATCGCCCCGGTAGCGGCCAAGCAGTTCGGCGGCGGCGGTCTCAAGCGGGCCCACGTCCGGCCCCATGGCGCCGTCTTGATCCTTGAACTCCACCAAAAGCGGCACGCGCCCGGCGATGAGGTCGAGGATTTCCTCAAGCGTTGGAATCCCCTCGTCACCGCCCTTTAGCGGGATGGCCGCAAGGGCGCTGGCCTCGCGCAGCCGGACCGCGCCGCGCTCTGGTGTCAGCCGCTCCAAAGCATAGTCATGGAACACCATCGCCTTGTTATCGGCGCTGAGTTGCAGGTCAATCTCTATGCCGACACCCGCATCGACAGCCGCCCGCACGGCGGCGCGGCTGTTCTCAGGCCGCCTGGCAGAGAGGTCATGCAGCGCGCGATGCGCCAGCGGAATGTCCAGAAAGGCGGTGGGAAGGGTCATTCGATCTCAAAAATGCCTTCGATTTCGACGGCGACACCCAAGGGCAGTGATGCGGCAGAGACCGCCGAGCGGGCGTGGCGGCCCGCGTCGCCCAAAGCCTCGACCATGAAGTCAGAGGCCCCATTGATGACCTTGGGCTGGTCGGTGAAATCGGCGGTTGAGTTCACAAAGCCCGTCAGTTTCACAACCCGTTTGAGACGGTCCAGATCGCCTCCGCAAGCAGCGCGGACCTGCGCCAAAAGGCTCAACGCACAGCTGCGCGCGGCGGCGGCCCCGGCGTCGACATCCATACCGTCGCCCAAACGCCCGGTGATCAACCCATCCGGCCCGTTGGAGATTTGGCCCGAAACATAGACGGTATTGCCGGTGACCACAAAGGGCACATAGTTCGCGGCCGGTGCGGGCGCGTCGGGCAGGGTGATGCCGAGATCGGCAAGGCGGGCGGTCAGGGACATGACGGGCTTCCTTTGGTTGCGGGTTCAAGCGGACGCTAACCGCCCTCCGCCCCGAGGAAAAGCCCCTTTGCCGCCCGCCCGGCGCCGCGCATCAGCTTTCGCGGAACGCGCGCGCGAAATAGTCGGCCATCGGTTTCAACAGATAGGCCATCGGAGAGCGTTCGCCGGTGCGGATAAACGCCTCAACCGGCATGCCGGGCAGGAGGACCGTGCCCTCTTTCAGCTTGTTGATCTCGCCGGGGTTAAGCGCAATCTCTGCCCGGTAATAGGTTTGCCCGGTCGCGTCGTCGTCAATGGAATCGGCAGAGACCTGCAAGACCTTGCCCACCAGTTCCGGCGTGGTGCGCTGGTTCAACGCCGAAAGACGCAGATTGACCTCTTGGCCCACGGCGACCTGATCGATGTGAATGGTCTGGACCCGCGCGGCGATGATCAGCGGACGATCTTGGGGGACGAGGTACATCAACGGCTCTGCTGCGCGCACGACCGATCGCGGGGTTTGGATCTGCATCCCATAGATCACCCCCGACACCGGCGCGCGAATATCAAGCCGGTCAATCTCAGCCCTGAGCGCGCGGCGCTGTTCGGCCATCTCCAACTCGCGGTAGCGCAGATCGCGCAACTGGGTGATCGCCTCTTCCCGCCCGGCGGAGCGCAGTTTCAGCCGCTCGATGTCAATCTCTGTCACCCGCTCTTGGGATTGCGCCTTTTGCGCCGACAACTCTCCGATCTGGCCGCGCAGGCGGGCCTGTTCGCGCATCAGGATTAAGACGGCAGAGGCCTGCGTCAGGCCACGGTCCAGCAGCGACTGCTGATTGCCCAACTCCTCCTCGATCAGCTCCAGCTGGCGCGAAAGCGCGGCCTCTTGCGCATCGACCCCGCGGATTTGCGCGTTGATCTGCGCCCGGCGTTTGCCCAATTGCTCAAGCTCTTGGGCCACGCTGACGCGGCGCGCGTCAAACAGGTTGCGCTGGCCGTCCACCAGTTCCTGCACGTCGGGATTTTCGGAGGCGGCGGTTCGCAACTCTTCGTCAAAGGTGACCGCCTCGACTTCATCGCGCTGCGCTTCCAGACGGCTGCGGCGGGCCATAAGCTCATAAAGCTGGCCCTCGACGATGGCCAATTGCGAGGTCAGCTGCTCTGCATCCAGACGCAGCAAAGCGTCACCGGCGGCGACACTGTCGCCCTCATCCACAAGGATTTCGGCCACCACACCACCGGTTTCATGCTGGACGATCTGCCGGTTGCGGTCGACTTCGATCCGGCCCGAAGCCACCACCGCCCCGGCGATTTGGCTGGTCACGGCCCAAGTCCCAAAACCGCCGAAAAGCAAGATCAGCCCGAAGAACCCAAGGATCAGGGGCCGGGTTGCCGACCAGCGTTTGTCGCCGTGATCGGTCATACCACGCCCCCCGACCGCGGGGGGGCTTGCTGAATCTCGCGGTGGTTTTGCACCATCCCGGCAAGCACCTCATCCTTGGGGCCAAAGGCTTTGCGGATGCCGTTATCGAGAACCAGCAGCGTGTCACATTCCTGAATGGCCGCTGGGCGATGTGCCATGATCGGCACCGACCGCCCGCTCGCCTTCATCTGCCGGATTGCGTGATTCAACGCCTGAGAACCGGTATTGTCGAGGTTCGAATTCGGCTCATCCAGCACCACGATCACCGGGTCATCATAAAGCGCCCGTGCCAGCCCGATGCGCTGCATCTGTCCGCCAGAAAGCCGCACCTGCCCCGCGCGAATGGGCGTGTCATAGCCTTGGGGGAATTCGAGGATCATCTCATGCGCCGCCGCCAATTTGGCGGCCTTGATCACTTTGGCATCGTCAGGGTCGGGGGACAGCCGGGCGATATTCTCGGCGATGGTGCCATCGAACAATTGGACGCGCTGTGGCAGGTATCCGATATGCCGCCCCAAGGTTTCGCTCCCGTAATGCTCAAGCGCGGCCCCATCCAGCCGGATCGACCCGCCCGCAGGCGGCCAGACTCCGGTGAGCGTGCGCGCCAATGTCGACTTCCCCGCCCCCGACGGGCCGATCACCCCCACCGCCTGCCCCGGCTCGACGGTAAAGTTGATTGACTTGAGCGCCGCCTGTTTCTCGCCCGGTGCCACGACGGTCAGCGCCTTGGCGACCAGCCGCGCTTTGGGCTGCGGCAGCGCGGTGCGCGGGGGTTCTTCGCTCACGGCGCCGAGAAGCTGCGCCAGATTGGCCCAACCGGACCGCCCCCGCTGCACCACCGGCCATTGGTTCAATGCCAGTTCGACCGGCGCCAGCGCCCGGCCCAGCAGGATCGAGCCTGCGATCATCGCGCCCGGAGTCATCTGGTTTTTCAAGACCAACCACGCGCCGAGCCCCAGCATGGCGGACTGCAGAAACAACCGCAGCGTCTTGGTCATCGCGGTGAACGTGCCGCCCACGTCGGTCGATTTGACCTGCTGCTCCAACGCCTGACCCCGGGCCTGTTGCCAGCGCGAGAATGCCGCGTCACGCATCCCCATCGCTTGCACCATCTCAGCCTCGACCCTGATCTGGTCCGACATTGCGTTCGCTGCCTGCCCCGAGAGGTTTGCACGCGCTTGGCTTTCGCGCGACAGCAACTGGTTGGCAATGGTGATCACCACCAGCACCGCCGCGCCGCTCACCGCCAGCCACCCCAGCATCGGGTGGAACAGAAAGATCGCCGCGAAAAAGATCGGCGTCCAAGGTGCATCGAAGGCGGCCATCAGAACCGGCGATGTCATCAGCCGTTGCACGGCTTCAAGATCGGCAAGGCCCGCGTTGGTCTTCACATCCGGGGCCACGGCGGATTTGCGCACCACCGCGTCGAACACCCGCCGGTCGAGATCGGATTGAAACCGCGCGCCCACCCGCGCCATGATCCGGCCGCGCGTGTAATCCAAGAGCCCCATCACCGCATAGAGAAAGACCACAAGAACCGAGAGGGCGATCAGCGTCTCTTCGGAGCCGGAGCCGAGCACCCGGTCATAGACCTGCAACATATACAGCGGACCGGTAAGCATGAGCATATTGGCGAAGAGGCTGAACAGGGCCACAGCCCAATAAAGCCCACGGCTGCGTCTGCGCACGCGACGCAGTTCGGACAGCCCCCTGTTCACCACATCGCTTTGCATCAATCCCTTTCGAAGCTGCCCACACAGAACCCGGCGCGCTTCCCGCTTACGGGGAATTGATAATGATTTTGATAACCCAGTGCCATTTTTTTCTCGGGCCGACGCCCCGACCGCCTTAGCGGTCGAGGAAACTGGGTGCAGGCGCGCTGGCGCCACTGCCGCTGCTGCCGCCGCCAAAGATGTCACGCAGAACGCGGTCGATCACATTGTCCGCGCCGCCACCCCCCTGATTGCCCCCGCCCTGCGGTTGCTGCGGCTGTGGCTCCGGTTCGGGCTGCGCTTCGCTCAGGTTGCTGGGCGGGGCGGGCGCCTGCATCGGCAACTCCTTGAGGGGCAGCCCATCATGCACGCGGCTCATGGTTTCGCGCCAAATCTCTGCGGGCAGGCCACCGCCTGTGACCCCGGTGAGCGGCGTGTTGTCATCATAGCCCATCCAGACCCCGGCCACATAATCCGCCGAAAAGCCGACGAACCAAGCGTCTTTGTTGGCCGAGGTGGTGCCGGTCTTGCCTGCCAGTTGACGGTCGCCAAACTGGGCGCGCTGGCCGGTCCCCTCCGAGATCACCTTCTCCATCATATAGACCAACTGGCGCGCGGCATCTTCTTGGATGACCCGTTCGTTGATACCGCCGCCGGTGCCCATCAGCGGCTCCGTCTCGCCCAAGAGGCGCAGATCGACCAGCCCGTAGGGGGTCACCGAAGAGCCGCCGTTCAGGATGCCCGCATAGGCGCCCGTCATCTCGAGCAGGGTGCTTTCCGATGCGCCAAGTGCCAGCGCCGGGCCTGCGGCCAGATCGCTTTTGATGCCGAACTGCGTGGCGACCGCACTCACCGTCTCGCGGCCTACGCTTTCCGAGACTTTGACCGCCGGGATGTTCAACGAGTCTTTCAGCGCGTCTGTCAGGGAGACCGGGCCTTTGAAGTTCTTGGTGTAGTTCTTGGGGCACCACTCACCCGAACCGGGGATGTTCAGGCAGTAGGGTTCGTCCACGATGATGTCTTCGGGCGAATAACCCAGATCAAGCGCCGCGGCATAGATGAAGGGTTTGAACGCCGACCCGGTCTGGCGCATCGCCTGCGTGGCACGGTTGAACGCGCCCGCGACCTTGGTCTTGCGTCCGCCGACCAGCGCCCGCACCGCCCCATCAGAAGACATCACCACGATGGCCGCCTGCGCTTTGGAGGTGTCGCGCACCTTGTTTTCAAAGACCCATTTCAGCCCCTCCTCTGCCGCGCGCTGGATGCGCTGGTCGAGGGTGGTTTTGATGATGACATCTTCGGTGGTGTTGCGGGTAAAGAACTCCGGCCCCGAGGACATGACCCAATCGGCGAAATAGCCGCCCGCCTCGGCCTCTGCCGCCTCGGACAGTTGCGCGGGATTGGCGATGGCCTCATCGGCCTCCGCTGCGGTCAGATAGCCCTGATCTTCCATTAGGCGGATCACCGTAGCGGCACGGCTTTGCGACCGATCCAGATTGTTGGTGGGCGATAGGGTTGTTGGCGCGGTCAAAAGACCGGCCAGCATCGCGCCCTCAGACGGCGAAAGCGCCGCGGCGGGCTTGCCGAAGAATCGCTGCGCCGCGGCCTCTGCGCCAAAGGCACCGCCGCCCATGTAGGCACGGTTCAGATAGATCGAAAGGATGTCGCTCTTGGAGTATTTAATCTCCATCGCGACGGCAAAAAGCGCTTCTTTGGCTTTGCGGCCCAAGGAAGAGCGACGGCATTCCGCCTCATATTCCTTTTCCGTCATGCCGCTGCTGGGGTCATAGGGCTCGCCCAGACAAAGCAGTTTGGCCGTCTGCTGGGTGATGGTCGACCCGCCATGGCCGGAAAGAGGGCCGCGGCCCTCGCTTAGGTTGATCCGCACCGCCGAGGCGATGCCCCGGGGGCTGACCCCGAGATGGTTGTAGAATCGCTTGTCTTCGGTGGCGATGACCGCGTTTCGCAGATGTTTGGACACCGAGTCTGCCGAAACCACGCCGCCAAACTGGTCGCCGCGCCAGGCAAAGACCTCTCCCTCCCGGTCGAGCATGGTGACAGAGCCGCGCGCGCGGCCATCCAACAGCGCTTCGAGCGGCGGAATGGTGGTATAGATATAGCCAACAGCCAAGGCGAGAACGAGGAAGGCCACAAGGCTCACGCGCCATGTGATCGTCCAGATCAAACGCCAAATCCAACGGGCCAAGCCAGCAAAGAAACCAATGATTCCCCCGCGCCGGGGGCGCTTGGTGCGCGCCGCCTTGCGGCGGGCCGGTGCGGCCTTGCGCGTGGCCGGTTTGGCCCGCGCAGAGGTCTTGGGCTTGGGTTTGGCCTTGCCCGGATACCGCCTGTCGGCGACCAGAGGGCGTTTGCGCTTGTTCTTGTCAGTCATAAAATCGCCTGCTCGGCCCTATTTTTCGCCACTTTAGCCTGACTGCAGCGGTTTGTTTAGCGCTGCAAGGTCCAATCGGCGTCAAATGTCTGATTAACTTATAGGCAGATTCCAGCCGGCGCCCGCTTTTTAGGCAGCACTGCCAAGCAATGGCGCAAATATGGCAAGCAAACCTGTCCAAGAGCGCCCGATATCCGGTTTTCTCATGCTGCACGGGCAGCCGCCCGCTTCGGTAAGCACGCATTCGGACCCGCAGACAGGAAACGACCATATGAAACCCAACCAAATACTTCCCCTCGCAGCGGCGGTCATCGCCCTGCCCGGGCTGGCGCTGGCACAGGACGCGGAATACGCGACGCTGGCGGATACGACCTTCATCTTCAACACCCTGCTTTTCCTGATCGGCGGTTTCCTCGTCTTTTGGATGGCGGCGGGTTTCGCCATGCTGGAAGCCGGGCTTGTCCGCTCCAAGAACGTCACAACGCAGTTGACCAAGAACATGGGCCTCTTTGCCATTGCGGCGGTCATGTATTGGCTGGTGGGCTACAACATCATGTACCCCGGTGACGGCAATTGGATCATGGAAGGCGTCTTCGGCACCTTCGCTACCAAAGACATCAAGACCGAGATTGACGCAGGCGGCTATTCCAACGCTTCCGACTTCTTCTTTCAGTTGATGTTCTGCGCCACCACCGCCTCCATCGTGTCCGGCGCGCTGGCCGAGCGGATCAAACTCTGGCCCTTCCTGATCTTCGTGGTCGTGCTGACCGGCTTCATCTACCCGATCGAAGCATCTTGGCAGTGGGGCGGCGGTTTCCTTTCCGCAATGGGCTTTAGCGACTTTGCCGGGTCGACCCTTGTGCACGCCGCTGGTGGCTTTGCCGCCCTCGCTGGTGCCATCGTACTGGGGCCACGTTTGGGCAAATACGGCAAAGATGGCCGCGTTGTGCCGATGCCGGGCTCCAACCTTGCGCTCGCCACTTTGGGCACATTCATCCTGTGGATGGGCTGGTTCGGCTTTAACGGTGCGTCTCAGCTTGCCATGGGCACAATCGAAGATGTCGACGCCGTGGCGCAGATCTTTGCCAACACCAATATGGCCGCTGCCGCCGGTGCTGTCGCTGCGCTGATCCTGACACAGGTGATGTACAAAAAGGTCGACCTGACCATGGTGCTGAACGGCGCGCTGGCGGGCCTCGTCTCGATCACTGCCGGGCCGCTTGACCCGACATTGTTCGGCGCGCTTTGGATCGGTGCCGTGGGTGGTATCATCGTGGTCTTCACCGTGCCCATGCTCGACAAGTTCAAGATTGATGACGTGGTCGGCGCGATCCCGGTTCACCTGATCGCTGGCTTCTGGGGCACGCTGGTTGTGCCGGTCTATACCGAAGGCACATCCTTCGTCACACAGATCATTGGCTTTGCCGCGGTTGGCCTCTTTGTCTTCGTCGTCAGCTTCGTTGTCTGGTTGATCCTGAAAGCTGCCGGTGGCATCCGCGTCAGCGAAGAAGCCGAGATCACCGGTCTGGACATGTCCGAACTGGGGATGGAAGCCTACCCCGAGTTCGCCAAGGGCTAAGCCCTAGCCACATCGCCAAGCAATTGACCGCCCGGCCAGCAATGGCCGGGCGGTTTGCGTTAGGCCACCAAGGGTAAAGAAATCGTAAAGGTCGTGCCGACACCCGGCGCGCTGACATAGCGGATGCTGCCGCCGTGCCGGTCCAGAATTTGCCGCGTGATATGCATCCCGAGACCGCTGCCATAGGCGGTTTTCGTGTCGGAGCCGTCCAGCTGCGAGAAACGGGCAAAGACCTGCTCCTCCGCCCCCGGAGGAATGCCGCAGCCGCTATCGCTTACCTGCACCAGCGCCATGCCTTCGGCTTGCTCAAGGCTGACTTCCACCAAACCGCCGGGCAAAGAGAACTTCACCGCGTTCGAAAGCACATTGCCAAAGACCTGACCCAACCTCTCTGCATCCGCCTGCACGGTCAGGGGGTCATCAGACAACGCGCAGGTGAAACGGATATCCTTGTCGGGTTGCAGGCTTTCCGCGCGCGCCACAGCGCCCTGCACCAGCGGGCCAAGTGCAACAGATTGAAGGTCAATGCTGAACGCCGCACTGCTCAGGCTTTGCGTGTCGATCAGATCGTTAACCAGCGTCGTCAGCGTCTCGGAACCGTCTGTGGCCTTTCCAAGCAAACGGGCCTTTTGCGCATCGCTCAGCTTTGCGCCGCCCTGTGACAGCAGGCCAAGCGCGCCGTTGATCACCGTCAGCGGGGTCCGCAACTCATGGCTCACCGTGGCAAGGAACTGCATCTGCATCTGCTCGGCGGCGATCGCTTTCTGAGCGGCGATCTTTTGCACCGTCACATCCAAGAGCGCCACCGCCCAACCGACCTGTTTTTGCCCGACACCCAAGGAAATCGCATGGGCGCGCACGGCGAAATGGCGGTGGCCCAACTGGATATCTGTCACGTCCGGCAGGCTACCGTGGGCCGCGAGATGGCAAATGACCGGCCCCAGCTCTCCGAACTCGCTCAGCGGTGATTCGGGCTCTGCGCCGCGGCGCAACAGGTCGGCCGCAGCCGGGTTCGTCTCAATCGCAACCCCTGATGGGTCCACCACGAATACCGGGTCGGTGCTGTTATAGAACAACAGCTCCCGCGCGATCGCGTTGACATCGATCCAGCGGTTGTCAGCCACCAGCCAAACCACCAGCGTCAGCGAAAGCGCAAAGGAAAAGGGCGTCGGATCGGTGTGAAACAGCGTGATCCCGCCCAGAATATAGCCCAAATTGGCCACCATGGGGATCAGCGTCGCGGCGAAGAGCTTTAGGAAAAAGCTGCGCACCGCGGGGTTGGCCGTCCGTACGGCACGGCCCGCCACCACCGCCGCAGCCACGATGACCATGTAAAGATAGGCAATCGCGATAAAAAAGAGCGGGCCATGGTCAGATTGGACGTAGGCGCCCTCTTCGCTCAAAAGCCACTTGGTTTCCGGCCCGTAGAATTTCTCATGCCAGCCGCTTGTCACTGCCGCGAGGGTGATCAGCGCTGGCGCAACCCCGGCGCAGATCGGCACCAGATACCGCGGCACCTTGGCCCCGAGCGCATATTCGTAGAGGAAAAAGGCCCAGAAGGTCGGCAGCAACACAAAGCCGATCCACGCCCAACGGCTCACCCCAAAGGCACAGGTCGCCGAAGTGGCCGAAAGCTCGACTCCGACCGAAAGAAGCCACAGGTCCATGGCAAAGATCGCCAGCAAGAACCAATGTTTGCCGGGCAGACTGCTGTGGCCACGCACCCAATAGCCCAAGACGGTGACAACCGATGCCGTCACAATCACGAGCTGTACGGCTGGCATGCCAACATCCAACCGAATGCATTGAAAAATTGATTCTAAAATTTGCCTGACCTTAAGTTTTCGCTCAAGGTACTCAATCCGGGCAATCCGACCAAGTTCTGTTTTAATGTAGACATTACGGGGGCATAGTGCCCAGTTATGTTATCAACGCTTGGGTCGGCAGGATGTTCGGGCCGCGGCAGGCGCGGCCCGAAATAGCGTTAGATGCCTACGTCGATGATCGCGCGGGCCAGAATTGGCACGCTGTTTTGGTTCAACCCTGCGATGTTCATACGGCTGTCACCCACCATATAGATGCCATGCTTTTCGCGCAGCGCTTCGACCTTGTCCGGGGTGGTGCCTAGACGCGAGAACATGCCCCGGTGCTGGGCGAGAAAGCCAAAGCGGTCCGACCCGGACAGGCGCTGCAATTCACCGGCCAGTTGCTCGCGCAGGGCAAGCATGGCATTGCGGACATCCTCCAGCTCGGCCATCCAGTCGGCCTTGAGTTCGTCATCGGTCAGGATGGTCGACACGATCCGCGCGCCGTGGTCGGGCGGGAAGCTGTAGTTCTGGCGGTTGAGGAAGGCCAAGGTGGCTTGGTTCAGCCCTTGGGCCGCTTCGGAAGCCACTAGCATTAGGATGCCGGTCCGCTCGCGGTAGATGCCGAAGTTCTTGGAGCAGCTTGCCGCGATCAGGCACTCTGGCACCGAAGACGCCACTTTGCGGGTCGCGGCGGCATCGGCTTCCAGCCCGTCGCCAAAGCCCTGATAGGCGATGTCGATCATCGGCACGGCACCGGTGCTTTGCAGCACTTCGATCACCGCGTCCCATTCACTGCTGTTAAGGTTCGCGCCGGTTGGGTTGTGGCAGCAGCCATGCAGCAGCACCACATCGCCCTTTTTGGCGGTTTTGAGATCTTCGATCATCCCATCGAAGTTCACGCCGCCGGTCGCGCTATCGAAATAGCGGTAGTTGACCACTTCCATGCCCAGATAGGACAGGATCGACAGGTGGTTCGGCCATGTCGGGTCAGAGACGAAAACGCGCGCTTCGGGGTTGGCCATGCGCACCAGTTCAAACGCCTGCCGCACCGCGCCGGTCCCGCCGGGGGTGGCGGCTGCGGCAATCGCACCGCGCGGCACGGCATCGCCCAGCACAAGCGCGGCCATCGCGTTGGTATAGGCCGGATCACCAGCCAAACCGGTGTAGGCCTTGGTGTCTTGGTTTTCCCAGATGCGCTGCTCGGCGGCTTTGACGGCGCGCATCACCGGGGTGTTGCCGCTGGCGTCTTTGTAAACGCCGACGCCGAGGTCGATCTTCGTGTCACGCGGGTCTTCGCGGTAGGCCTGTACAAGGGCGAGGATCTTGTCAGCGGGTTGCGCCTTGAGCGTCTCGAACATGGGGTTCTCCGGTTGGAAGGTAACTAAAAAGGGTTAAGCCGCGCCGGTGGCGACGGGCACGGTGGGGAACATGCCCCACTCAGCCCATGAGCCATCATAGAGCGACCATTTGCGGTGACCCACCCGCTCCAGCGCCAGCGCCAGCACGGCGGCGGTGATGCCCGACCCGCAAGAGGTGATGACGGGTTTGGCAAGGTCCACGCCCGCCGCCTCGAAAATGGCGCGGGTCTGTTCGGGGGTCTTCATCGTTTTGTCGTCGTTGAGCAATTCGGTGAAGGGCACATTGCGTGCGCCGGGAATATGGCCTGCGCGCAGCCCTTCGCGTGGCTCTGGCGCATCGCCGCGGAAGCGGGCGGCGGCGCGGGCGTCCACGATCTGCGGATCGCCGAGTTTCGAGGCATGGGCGACCTGCGTCACATCGCGCACCAACTGGTTCTGAAAGCGCACGGTCATGTGGCGGTCGCGCGGCACGGGCGGCATATCTTCGGTTTCGCGCCCCTCGGCCTGCCATTTGGGCAGACCACCATCGAGCACGGCGACATTCTCCTGCCCCATCAGGCGGAACAGCCACCAGACACGCGCCGCCGACATCAGCCCAGCGCCGTCATAGACCACCACCTGATGCCCATCACCCACGCCCATCGCGCGCAGGCGCGACATGAATTTTTCGATCGGCGGCGCCATATGCGGCAGGTCCGACCGCGCGTCAGAGATATCATCAATGTCAAAGAACCGCGCGCCGGGGATATGGGCGGCGTCATACTCAGCCTTCGGATCGCGCCCGGCGTCGGGCAGATACCACGAAGCATCAAGGATGCGCAGGTCCGGGTCTTTCAGGTGCTGAGCCAACCAGTCGGTTGAAACCAATGTCTTGGGATCGTCGGCCATCGGGGCCTCCTTCGTCGCGGGCGTTGTCCTTGACTATAACCGGTAGGGGATGCTGGCAAGTGGAAGGGGGTAGTGAGAGGTGTGAGGAGGGCCATCGCCTGCCCCTGGGGTGGCGATGCTACGGGCTGTTGGCACCACTTTATGGTTCAGCTTTGATGTGTGCCGTCAAGGAGGCGCCCGCCTCACCTAATCGCCAGCCCGGTCGCACCAAAGGTGCGCCTAGTATATTGTGGCACGCCTCTGGCGTGATGGGCGGGCAGGCGATGGCCCGGCGCCTGCGGCTTGATTCCGGGCCTGCCGCGCGTATCAGCCGTGATCCTTCAACAACCGCTGCTTCTGCCGCGACCAATCCCGCTTGGCCGCCGTCTCGCGCTTGTCATGCAGCTTCTTACCCTTGGCCACGCCGATCTTGATCTTCGCCATGCCGCGATGGTTAAAATACATCACCAGCGGCACCAGCGTCATGCCCTTGCGCTGCGTCGCGTTCCACAGGTCCGCCAATTGCTTGCGGCTCACCAACAACTTACGGCGGCGGCGTTCCTCATGCTGGAAGGTCTTGGCCTGCTTGTAGGGCGCCACATAGGAATTCACCAACCACAGCTCGCCATCCTCCACGGCGGCGTAACTTTCGGCGATATTCGCCCCACCTTCGCGCAGAGATTTCACCTCGGACCCTTCAAGGATGATGCCGCATTCGATGTCTTCTTCGATAGCGTAATCAAACCGCGCGCGGCGGTTTTCGGCGATCACCTTGTAGTTCGGATCGGATTTGGAGCTGGATTTGACCTGTGACATGCCAAAGCATGTAGAGCGCCCCCCGCCCCGGTGCAAGATGCTGCCGCTCAGTCACCCAGTTTGGCGTGCACCTCATCAAGATCAATCTCACCCACGGGCAGCTTGTTCCCCGGATTGTCGAAGTCATATTTGAACAGATCGAAGTCGCGCTTATAGATCTCGCGCATCAGATGCATCGACAGATCGTCAAAGTAATCCTCGACCGGATGCGCCCGCTTGGGCCCGTGGCCCTCGCTTTCGTTGAACCGGGGGATCGCCGCCAGATCAACCTTATGCGGCGTGTCCACGGCATCGATCACCTGCTGCATGCCGTCGTTAAACTGCTCCGTCCAAAAGATATTATCGTAGGTGCCACCGTTGATGATGAAGGTGCTGACGTGCCCCGACACCGCAGACCAGTGAATGTCCGGGTCCATCGGCCGCCGCCAACGAATGGTATCACGCGCAAACAGCAAGAAACGCCGGAAACTCGCGATCTGGTCAAACTCCTGCTTGCCGTCATCGCCGCCCACGTCGATCCCGTATTTCTGAACCAGCAGCGGCACCAAATTGCCGCGATACCGCCGCCCATTGCGCTGGATGCCGCAAATCTTGTCAAAAAAGGACGACAGGACCCGCGTGTAGGGATTGCGCACGCAGGTAAAGGCATAGGACTTGCGCGCTGTCACATTATCGGTGATCGGCCCCTGTGATGCATCCAAGGCCCATTTATGGATGCCTGCCTTGGCATCATGGATGTCCCCGTCAAAGAATTCGTCGTGATCGGAATAATACATGATCTGCCCGATGGTCGAACAGGCGCATTTGGGCACCACCCGGTACACCATGCTCTCGCTCTCCGTCATCCATGTTCCGGGAAAACCCATGCTCGCTCGCCTCCTGCTGCGCTGACTGTTTTGAGCAACAATCTGGCCTTGCAGCAAAAAAGCAAAGAAATCCTGTTTATTCAATCGGTCTTCACGATTAACTAGATAAGTGACCCACGACAAAAGGCCGATGCAAGCGGGCCGCGACAAGGACATTCGGTATCCTGCATGGCGAAAATTGCCTACATCCTGCTGTGCCACAAGGATCCGGAGGCTGTTATCCGGCAGGCCGAGCGGCTGACCGCCGTGGGCGACTATATGGCGATCCACTTCGACGCTTCCGCCAGTGCCGAGGATTACGCCCAGATCACCGCCGCCCTTGGCGACAACCCCAGTGTCACCTTCCCGCGCAAACGCATCCGCTGCGGCTGGGGCGAATGGTCTTTGGTACAAGCCACGCTGGATACGCTCACCGCCGCGCTGCAAAGCTTCCCCCGAGCCACGCATTTCTACCTGATGTCCGGCGATTGCATGGCAATCAAATCCGCCGAATACGCACATCAGTTTCTTGATGAGAATGACTCGGATTTCATCGAAAGCGTGGATTATTTCGAAAGCGATTGGATCAAGACCGGCTGGAAAGAAGAGCGGCTGATCTATCGCCACTGGTTCAACGAACGCACACAGCGCAAGCGGTTCTACGCGATGTTCGAGGCCCAGAAACGCCTTGGCCTCACCCGCAAAATCCCCGCCGACCTTCAGGTGCAAATCGGCAGCCAATGGTGGTGCCTGCGCCGCCGCACCATCGAGGCGGTGATGGCGTTCACCCACAAACGCCGCGACGTGATGCGCTTTTTCCGCAGCACATGGATCCCGGATGAGACGTTTTTCCAAACCCTCGTGCGCCATCTGGTCCCCGAGGCCGAAATTTCCAACCGCAGCCTGACCTTCCTGCTGTTCTCCGACTACGGCATGCCGGTCACATTCTACAACGATCACTACGATCTGCTGCTCGGTCAAAACCACCTCTTCGCGCGCAAAATCAGCCCCGAAGCGCTGGACCTCAAACGCCGCCTCGGCCTGCTCTATGCCGCCCAAGGCGTGAAATTTCAGATCAGCGACGAAGGCCGCAACCTATTCGACTTCCTCACCGCAAGGGGCCGCATCGGCCGCCGCTTCGCCCCCCGCTTTTGGGAGACCGAAGCCAGCCTTGGCCGCGAGCGTGAATTGCTGATCATCCTCGCCAAGAAATGGCATGTCGCCAAACGGCTCGTCGCTCGGATACGTCAGGAAACCGACCTTCCGGCGGTGGATTTCCTCTTCAACGAAGAAGACACCCCCCTGCCCGATCTCGGCGGCATTCAAACCTCGCTGGAAAAACGCACCCGCCACCGGCGCGCCTTGATGCGGATGCTCTATGACTACTACGACAGCAGGCGGCTGATCGTCTGCATTGATACATCCAACCTCGACCTGCTGCGCGATTTCGCCTCAGACCGCGCAGAGGTGCGCATGCTCGAAGTCGAATGCAAGCTGACAGATGCCTATCTCACCGGCCACGCCCTGCGCATCGGTCTGACCGGGGAACAGACCTCGCAGGAAAACCTCACGCGCCTACTGCCTACGATCCGGGGGAACATGCTGCATGAGGTCGACCAGATCCGTGACGCACAGTTTGAAAACTATACATGCCTATCTGAATACGCCGACACCGAAACGAACACGTCTGCCCTCGCGCGCTTTCTCAACGTGAGCGAGGACAAGGCCCGCGCAATCGCCCAGAGCGACAACCTCTTCGCGGATTAACGCAGACCCCCTACCCCATGGAACAGCACGCTTTGCCAAGCGTTGAACCACGAACGCCGTCACCCAATAGGGAACCGGCAAACCGCAACACATTTCATGAGGTTTCCCATGCCACATAAGTTCACCGCCCTCGCCGCATCGCTCCTGATCGCCCCCACTGCGCTCTTCGCCCAAGAAACCGCCCCAGAGGCCGAGCGCGTCAGCATGTCCCAAGCCATCAAAGCCGCACAAAGCAGCATCGACGGCGGCGTGCTGGAAGCCGAGATCGAAACCGAAGGCGATGCGCTGGTCTATGAAATTGACCTTGTCCGCGGCGAGGCTGTCTACGAAGTCACGGTCAATGCCGCCACCGGCGAGGTGATCTCGCAATCCGAAGAACAGCTCACCAGCTTCCTCAGCGGCCTCTTCCAAGAAGATGAACTGCGCGCCGCTGGCACCTCCCGCGATGTGCTGATGAAAGCGCTGGCCGAACTTGAAGGCCAAGACGGCACAAGGATCGAGGAACTCTCGCTCGACGATGAAGATGACCGCATGGTCTATGAGGTCGAACTGACCGACGCGACAGGCGAACGCGAGGTGCTGATCGACGCCACTACCGGCGAAGTCACCCAAGACGATTAACCTCACCCCAAGGTGCGGCCGCCCCTACCGGCCGCACCCCCCCATATCTTCATCCTTTTTCAAATACCGCTGCGCAACACCGGCCCCAAACACCCCATCCGCGATTGCCAAGCAGCCTATCCAGCCCCTCCCCCCGAGAGTAAATCCACCGGATCGATCCCGCGCTTTTCTGCGCTGGCCCGCACCGCGTCGCGCAGGGCCGCACTCCGTTCCAGCAGGCGGCGAAAGCGGTCTTCGTCCAGCACCAAAAGCGTGGTCGGTGCGATGGCGCGGACATCCACCCGGCGCACACGGTTCGTCAGGATCGCCATCTGGCCGAACATCTCCCCCCGACCAAGCCGCCAAGTCTGACCTGCACTTTCTAACTCGACCGCGCCCGAGGCGATGAAAAATACGCTGCGTGCAGGGCTTTCCTTGTGCAAAACCACATCGCCAATATCTACATAGCGGGTTTTGAGCACCCGGCTGAGCCGTTTGAGCGCGCCCTCACCCAGATCCGTAAACAGCGGAAACTGTTCGATAAAAGCGCCGCGCCGCACGGCAAGGTCAAGGCCCGGACGCCCCTCTGCCGCCGTGCGCCGCGTGGCCAATTCCTGCATCAGCGCGGTATAGACCTCGGCCCCGAACAGCCCGTCTTCGCGCATCAACGTGTATTCGCGTTCTTCCAGCCGCAGCGCTGTACGGCGGATGAAACGCCGCTCAAGTTCCTCGGCATAGCCCGGATACTGCAACCGCAGCCCCTCTAGCGCGGTTTCGATCCCTTCGATGCGGCGCGCCAGCAGATCGTGCAGCAATTCCGCCACCCGCCGCCCGTGAATCCGGCGAATACGCCCATCGATAAAGGTGCCCAGATCGCGCAGGATCAGCCGCTGCGACAGCAGCATTTCAAAGCGGTCCGCCGTCATCCGCGCCAAGGGCCCCGAAACGCCGTAACGCCCGTGCAGCACCGCCGCCGCGCGAAAGGTGCGCCCATAGGCCACGCTGCGCCGCGCCGCCCGCTGGTACCCGCTGCGGCCTTGGGTCCGCGCCCCTTCGATCAGCCGGTCCGCATCCGAGAGCACCAGATCAGCCATCCGGGCCGAGATCGTTCGCTCCCGAACCCGCGCGAGGATCGTGTCGCGCTCGTGCCCTGCCAGCGCGATGAGACCAAGCGCGATCCGGTCCCGGTCAAGGATATCGGTCGCCTCCTCCGCGGTCTTGACCGCCGTCTCAAGCCGTTCGCCAAAGCGCTTGGCTTCGGAGCGCACGATATCGCGGTTCAGATCGTAATTCTCGGTCGTTTGGGCCACGTCTTCGCGCACGGTCTGCAGGGCCACGGCGATCACCTGCCGCGACAGGGCGTGATCGATGGGCGACAGTTGATCCAGCCCCAGCCGCCCAATGATCCAGCGCAGCGTCGTACCTTGGGCCAGCAGGGTAAAGAGGGTGAAACCGGTGGCCAAGATACCCACGATCCGCTGGATATCATCCGGCACCCGCACGCTTTCCGTCACCGCCAGCGCCAGCGCCAGCGTGACCGCCCCGCGCAAGCCCCCCCAGAGGATCGCCACCCGGTAGGGCCGCTCGACCGAGGGCGAAAGCTTGGCCGCGGTCAGCAGGGGCAGCAGCCCGAAAAGGATCACTGCGCGGGCGAAAATGGCGGCCACGACGACCACGGCAATGAGAAAGAAATCCTCCAGCCGGACTTCCTCTAACAGCCGGGGGATCAGCAGCGCGGCGAGGATAAAGATGAGCGCCCCGGCCCAATGGGCCAGCACGTCCCAAAGCTCCCGCAGGTTGGTCAGCGCCTGCGGTGGCAACCGCCCCGGTGCCGTGAGGTTCAGCGTCAGCCCCGCAGCCACCACGGCGATTACTCCCGAGGCGCCGACGCTTTGTTCGGCCAAGATATAAGCCAGATAGGGCAACGCGACCGAGATCGACTGCTGCGCCAATTCATGCCGTGCGAACAGCGCCATGACCCAAACCGCGACCCGCGCGCCCAGCCAGCCCACCAGTGCCCCGCCCGCGATCAACATCGGAAATTGCGCAAGTGCGCTGCCCAGTTCCGGGTCGGGAATGCCCAGCATGACATAGCCCATGAACAGACCGAAAAGCGCGATGGCGGCGGCGTCGTTCAGCAGGCTCTCACCCTCAATGATCCGCGCCAACCGCCGCGGGGCCGAGATCGAGCGAAAGATCGAGACCACCGCCGAAGGGTCCGTGGTCGAAACGATCGCCCCGATCAGCAGACAGGCCGCCAGCGGAATAGCACTGACCCAAAACAGCGCGTAGCCAATGCTAACGGTCGCCACCACCACGGCCACCACGGCCAGCACGAGAATAGGCACCCAGTCATCCACCATGCGCCGCAGGTTCATCCCCAGCGTCGCCTGAAACAAAAGCGTCGGCAGGAAGACATAGAGGAAGACGTTAGACCGGATCGGCAGCCCCAGAATGGCCGCCGCCATTGGATTCAGCGCATCCGTAAGATCGGTGCGCAGGAAAAAGATCGCCGACGCCCCGATGAGGATACCCACGACCGCAAGGATCACGCTGAACGGCAGTTGCAATCGCGCGGCAAAGGGTTCGGCCAAGCCGATAACGACAAAGAGCGACGCAATGATCGTGGTGACGAGGATGATGTCCATATAGGATGGAATACCAGAATTTAGCTGAATGCGGGGCGCTACCTGCCCCGCTCAGCGTTTACAGTTCTTGGTGAGGTTACTTCCGCGCGCGTCGTTCGGCACGCCACCGGGCAAAGCGCCCTCGGCGCGCGGCGAAGTCATCCTCGATTGCCTCGATCCTTGGGTCCAACCGCGCGCGGCGGAACCGCCGCCACCGCACCCAGATGGCATAGAACAGGGCCGCCACCAGGGTCAGCACAATGATGGTCACGAAAGGAATACCCTTGCTCGCCTCCGGCCCCTCGACCGCGCGGAGCGAGATGGCATTGGGGTAGATCGACAAAAGCTCACTGCGCCAGCCATAGTGTTTCAGCGCATAATACTGCGGCGCGCCGGTGGTGCTGCGTGCATCCGCCGCCTCGGCCTGAAGGTTGGCAGTGTCGAATTTGAAATAGGGCGGCCAGCCCCAGCCGGTGTCTTCGTTGCGGTAAACCATGACATCGCCCTTGGCGCGGCGGGTCTGGATGAAAAAGACATCGCGGTTGACCGCTAGCCCGGCACTATCCGTCGCAGAGCCGGCCCAAAAGATCGAACTGTTGCCGAAGTCGATCCGCTTTTCATAGGTGTCCGTGACCCGAACGATATCAGTCTGCGGCAGGGTATAATGGAAGAACGCCGCCACCAGCACCCAGACGGTCACCCAGAACACCCATTTAACGATTCTCATCTTCGGCCCTTTCAATTGCGTCGCTTGGCCGAACAGGGGCCTTTGCCCCTCTGACATAGTGTTTCTGCGGCACTGCGGCAAATGCCTTACGTGCATTAACGCAGGGCATCTGCCGTAAAATGTGGGGCCTAGCTGCCCAATAGCGCTTTGGTCAGGTCGCTGTCCGGCTCGGCCAGCGGGTCGATCACGTCAAAATGGTGCTTGCCCTCGGCCACGACCTGTTTCGCACCCCAACTGCGGGCGAAATTCTCGGCCTGCTCAAGGAAGGCGGGCCGCTCCTGAGCGCCCACCCAGACGGTGACATCAACGCCGTGCGGCGGCGTCATGTTCATGGGGCTTTCCGCCTCGGCCTCGGCCTCGTCCAGCCGCAGGGTGTCGTTCATCTGGGTCTGTAGCAGCGGGGCAAGGTCAGCCACGGGCGAGATTGGCACGATCCGCGTGATCCGGTCGCGCACCTCGGCCCCGAGCAGCAGGGGGTCGGTCATGCGCGCTACCAGATGCCCGCCCGCCGAATGGCCCGACAGCACGATTGCGCCCTGCGTGCGGTTCGCCACTTCGGTCAGCGCGGCGGCGATCTGCGTGGAGATCTCAGAGATACGCACATCGGGGCAAAGGTCATAAGACGGCATCGCCACAGCATAGCCCCGCGCCAAAGGCCCGGCGGCCAGATGCGACCAATAGCTTTTGTCGAACGCCTTCCAATAGCCGCCATGCACGAAAACCACCGTGCCGCGCGAGACGCCCTCGGGCTGGAAGAAATCGAACTTCTGACGGTCCGAGGGGCCGTAGCGCACATTCAACTGCGCCCGCGCCCCCAATGATGCGCGGAATGCCTCCGCCTCCTTTTCCCAGCGGGGCGGAAAGCCGTCGGCCCCGTCGATATAGGCAGCATTTGCATAGGCGTCATCTAGCATCATTTGGGTCTCCCACCCCGGATTTGATCAAACTGAACTGGACAATCATACTCGTTGTTGCTTTGGAGGCTATAGAGAATAGCGGAGAGATGACATGACTGATGCTAAGACGGATCTGAAATCACTGCTGAAAGACCCCAGCCTGCTTGAAACCCGCGCCTATATCGGTGGCCAATGGGTCGACGGTGAAGACGGCACCTTTGACGTGACCAATCCCGCGCGGGGCGATGTCATCGCACAGGTTGCTGACCTCAGCCGTGCACAGGTCGCGGGCGCGATTGCCCAAGCCGAAAAGGCGCAAAAAGACTGGGCCAGCTGGACCGGCAAGGAACGCGCCGCAGTGATGCGCAAATGGTTCGACCTGATGATGGAGAACCAAGACGATCTGGGCACCATCCTCACCGCCGAACAGGGCAAACCGCTGGCCGAAGCCAAGGGCGAGATCGCCTATGGCGCGTCTTTCATCGAGTTCTTCGGCGAAGAAGCCAAGCGCGTCTACGGCGAGATGATCCCCGGCCACCAGCGCGACAAGCGCATCATGGTGATGAAGCAGCCCATCGGCGTTGCCGCTTCAATCACGCCGTGGAACTTCCCCAATGCGATGATCACCCGCAAGGCGGCCCCCGCGTTGGCGGCGGGCTGTTCCTTCGTGGCACGTCCGGCGGCTGAGACACCGCTCTCGGCCATCGTCATGGGCGTGCTGGCGGAACGTGCGGGCATTCCCGCAGGCGTGTTCAACGTGCTGCCGTCCTCATCGTCGTCGGCTGTGGGCAAGGAGTTCTGCGAGAACCCCGCCGTGCGCAAGCTTACCTTCACCGGCTCCACCGAGGTTGGGCGCATCCTGCTGAAACAGGCCGCCGATCAGGTGATGAAATGTTCGATGGAGCTGGGCGGCAACGCACCCTTCATCGTCTTTGATGACGCCGATCTCGATGCGGCCGTCGAAGGCGCGATCATGTGCAAGTTCCGCAACAACGGTCAGACCTGTGTCTGCGCCAACCGGATTTACGTGCAGGCCGGGGTCTATGACGCCTTCGCGGCCAAGCTGAAGGACCGTGTGAGCAAGATGAAGGTCGGCGATGGCCTTGAAGAGGGCACCGACCTTGGCCCGCTTATCAACCCCGAAGCCTCCGACAAGGTGCGCGAGCACATCAAGGATGCGGTCGACAACGGGGCCGAGATCATTTTGGGCAATGCCAAGGACGACATGGGCGGCAACTTCTTCGGCCCGACCATCGTGACCGGCGTGACGCAGGACATGAAGGTCGCCAAGGAAGAGACATTCGGCCCCCTCGCACCGCTGTTCAAGTTCGACGATGTGGACGACGTGATCGCCATGGCGAACGACACGATCTTTGGCCTTGCCTCTTACTTCTATGCCAAAGACCTGAGCCGTGTGTACAAGGTCGCCGAGGCGCTGGAATACGGCATCGTCGGCGTGAACACCGGCATCATCTCGACCGAGCTTGCGCCCTTTGGTGGGGTCAAGCAGTCCGGCCTTGGCCGCGAAGGCAGCCACCACGGGATCGAAGACTACCTTGAGATGAAATACGTCTGCCTGTCGGTCTAAAACTTAAAGACCAGCTGAAACGATTTAGGGCCGCCGGGATCACCCCGCGCGGCCCTTTCTTCACGGTGCAAGTCGGGTGTGAGGTAACGGCCCCGACCCCCGGCACATAAAAAAGCCGACAGCACTTTCGTGCTGCCGGCCTCCGGGCGGGGGAGAGAAACGCCCTGGGAGTGACCCGTCTTAGTTGGTCCGGGTCTGCGCCGCGCTGCCCGCGTTCACTTGCTGGGTCAGGGCTGCGGCGAATTCTTCGCCTGTCATGCCGATGACAAGTTGGCCTTCGGCGTCAACATCTTGGTCGATCTGCACGACTGCGCGGTCGCTATCGGCAGCGAAATCATTGGCCAGATCGATGGAATAGCGCACAGAGCCATCGGCCTGTGGTTCCGCATTGGAAATCGTGCCAATGACAGTGTCGTCCGACGCGACGGCCACGGTGCTGCCATCCAGCGCGATATCGACATCCGTGTCGCTCTCGCCCGGCATGGTCTCAGCGACCCGGTCTTCGACGTTCAGATCGGTGTCGGCCGAGATGGCGCTATCGGCGCCCGCCGCGACACCAGCACCGGTCGCAGTGTCGGCCATATCGGCGCCTACACCGGCGTTTGCTTCGGCATTCACATCAGCGCCAACGCCGACATCGGCGGTCTGAGCCTGTGCAGCAATCGGGGCGGCCAAAAGCGCCGTGACAGCCGTGGTCAGGGTCAGCTTGCGTAGGGAATTTGCATAGTTAGTCATGGTTCTTCCTTTCATTGCGCGTGCGGTACTCTGCACGCAGTTGCCCGAGCACGCCTGCCCGGTCCCCCACTCAACCCGACAGCTTTCGCATGGTTTCCCCCGCCCCGCTGCGCAGCAGAAAGCCGCCGTTTTCGCGCCCCACCTTCGGCAGATATTCTCCCACGAAGGGGCCCCCTCAAGCGCCGTTGGCAACAAAAAAGGCCCGCTGGATAGCGGGCCTTCACAAAGCTCGGAATGGAACCGGGCTTAGTTCACGGATTTGGCGTCAACCACGTCCTTGTCGATCGACTTCACCTCGGAAGAGATGGCGATCTGGCGTGGTTTCAGGGCCTCAGGCACCTGACGCTCAAGCTCGATATGCAGCATGCCGTTGGCATGGGCCGCGCCGATCACCTGAACGTGGTCCGCCAAATGGAAGCGGCGCTCAAAGGCGCGGGTGGCGATGCCACGGTGCAGGTAGGACTTGGCCTCATCCTCATCAGCCTTGCGGGCCGAAACGATCAGCGCCTTCTCACGGACTTCGACGCTCAGGTCGCTGTCGGAGAAACCAGCCACGGCGATCGAGATGCGGTAGGCATCGTTGTCGAGCTTTTCGATGTTGTAGGGGGGATAGCTGGGGGTGGCCCCATCATTTGTCAGAACCCGGTCCATCATATTGGCGATCTGGTCAAAACCAACGCTGGAGCGGTAAAGGGGTGCGAAATCAAAGCTACGCATGTGTTCATCCTCATCAGTGAGCGATTGACATATCGGGCCTTCCACCATTGGACAGACCCGGTTTTTTCAAGCGCCGAAGCCCTATAGAGGCACCTCGGCAAAGCTCATGTGGGATGGGTTCTGCGCGCTTTCAAGTCTCGGGCCACAGATTTACGGGCGGATGAATTTCGCCCCGGTGCCACGCTCTTCTCCGACCCGGATGCGTTTGCCTGCCGGGTTGGAATCCAGAAACACACCTTTGCCCGCCACCAGTTCCGCTTGCAGCAACGCCAAGGGCGCGCCCAGAGCGGTGCCAAGGGATACCTGCGTGCCCTCGACCTCGGCCTTGGCCGAAACGACTGAGACGATATGCGCCTCACCTGCGACAATGCTAAAGATCGGCGCGCCGCTGGAGCCGAAATCGACCGCGCAGGAGGTCACCAGTACCCCCTCCTGCTGGGCCAGCACCTTGCAGACCTCTTGCAGGGATGGCGCCTCAGCCCGGTCGCGGGCATAGCTGACCACGCCCACGCTGTCGCCGGGACGGGGGCGCGCGGCGGTGCCAAAGGGCCGGATCGTCGTGTTGCGGATGGGGCGGGAGAGTTCCAAGAGCGCCAGATCGTTGCGCACCCGGCCCGAGGAGACCTCACCATCATAGACGTAGTCGGGGTGCACCACGGCGCGGCGGATATCGCGGTAGGCCCCGGCGCGGCCATTGCGCCAACCGGCAAGGAATTGCACCTCGCCATGGTCGATCCGGGCCTTGGTTTCGCGGTCAAACAGGCAATGCGCGGCGGTCAGCACCAGACGCGGAGCGATCAACGTGCCGGTGCAAAACCCGGTGCCGCCGATGTCGAGACGGCCCACGGCCTCCCAAGCAGCGGCGTCCACACCGTTGTCGAGCGCCTTGAGCGCACTGTCTTGGGCCAGCGCCGCCGTGGCGAAGGTAAATACGCCGAGAATAGCCGCCAACAATTGTCGCAAAATGCACCTCAAAACCATGTTCACCTTGGCGGATATAGGGGAGTTGCGGCGAAAGTACGGCGCAGGCTTAACGCAAACGCGGCACCTGCGCGGGCGCATCGGGGTCACGGTCAAGCGCGGGCGGTCTCGGCCCGCCACAGGCCCAATCCAGCAGTTCGACACTATGCACCACAGGCACCCCGGTGCCCGATCCGATCTGCATCATGCAGCCGATGTTGCCCGCCGCGATGACGTCTGGGGATTTCGCCTCCAAGGTCTTGATCTTGCGCTCTTTCAGTTGGGCCGAAATCTCGGGCTGCATCAGGTTGTAGGTTCCCGCAGACCCGCAGCAGAGGTGACTGTCTGTGGGTTCCACCACCGTGAAACCGGCCTGTTTCAGCAGCATCTTTGGCGTGGTCTTGATCTGCTGCCCATGCTGCAGAGAACAAGCCGCGTGATAGGCGACGACCATGCCCGGCTCTGCCGGTTCGACAAAGGGCAGGTCCAACTCCGCGAGCAGCTCCGTCACATCCTTTGCCAAGGCCGAAACCCGCGCGGCATCCTCTGCCAGCGGATCATTGCGGAACATATGGCCGTAATCCTTGACCGCGGTGCCGCAGCCCGAGGTGTTGATCACGATGGCATCCAGCCCCCCGCCATCCATCTCAGCACACCACGCGCGGATATTACGCGCCGCATGGGCGTGGCTTTCATCGGTCTTGCCCATGTGATGGGTCAGCGCGCCGCAACAGCCCGCGCCTTCGGCCACCACCACCTCGCAGCCCGCACGGGTCAGCAGCCGGATTGTGGCGTCGTTGATATCGGTGTTCAGGGCCTTTTGCGCGCAGCCGGTCATCAGGGCCACCCGCCGCAACGGTTTGCCCTGAGCCTGGAAGCTTTGCGGATCGTCATTGCGGCTGACCGGAGGGATCGTTTTTGGTGCCATTTCAAGCATGGCGCGCAGCCGGGCGTCGGGCATCAGCCGCGCGAAGGGCCGCCCGATCTTGGCCCCTAAAAGCGCCACTCGAAAGCGTGTCGGATAGGGCAGGATCCGCGCCAGTATCCAACGCAGCGCTCGTTCCCCCATTGGCCGCTTGTACCGCTCTTCGATGTAGCTGCGCGCGTGGTCGACCAGATGCATGTAATGCACGCCCGAGGGGCAGGTCGTCATACAGGCAAGGCAAGAGAGGCAGCGGTCGATGTGCAGCACCGTCTTTGGGTCCGGGTCGCGGTCATTCTCCAGCATGTCCTTAATCAGGTAGATGCGTCCGCGCGGGCTGTCCAACTCATCGCCCAAGACCTGATAGGTCGGGCAAGTCGCCGTGCAAAAACCGCAGTGCACACAGGCGCGCAGAATGTCGTTGCTGCGCTGCGTGTCAGGATCCTGCAATTGCTCGGGGGTAAAGGTGGTTTGCATGGATGCTCCGTTACTATGTGCTGCGCATCAGATTGGCGAGGACAAGGCCGAACCAAGGAACCGTCGTGCCTACGGCCCCCAAAACCCCGCTCCACCGGCGCATGGCGGGGCGCGGATCGGCGCGGCGCAGTGCTTGGACCACCAGCGCGATCACCCCGATCCAAGCGGCCCAGAGGGTGAGGGCGATGACCCCCAGCAACCACGGGCTGTCGCTCCAATAGCGCAGCAGTCCATAGCGCAGGCCGGTGGCGAATAAAAAGGCGGCCAAGACCATCGCCCCCAAGGTGCGGACTGCCCGCAGGGAAGGCGGCACGGCGATCAACGCCTTGAACAGAAACGGGCCGATCAGAAAAACGATGAGAAAGACCAGCACCAATGTCATGGGGTCAGCGCCAAGGCTTCGGCGTTGAAGATGCCTCGCGGGTCGAACTTGGCCCTCAGCCCCGCCGTCAACCGCGCCACGCCCGGCGCTTCGGGTTCCTGCCGGGGCAGCAGAGCCTGCGCCGCGCTTTCGGCCCGCAATAGGGTCGCGTGACCGTCATACCGCCCCAACCGCGCGCGCAGGTCGGTGCCGGGCGCCATGCGCAGCCAGATCAGCCCCCCGGCCCAGTCATAAAGATGTGCCTCGGCCCCGGCTTTTGCCGCCAGCGCGGGGGCCTCGGTCGGGCGGCAGTGCACCCGCCAGACATCCCCCGCCGCCCCATGAAAGGCCGCAACATCGCGCAAATCGCGCCAGAGGGTCGCGGAGGGCTCTGCGTCCAGCACCTCAAGCTCGGCCCCCGTTGCGGCCAGCAAATCCTTCAGCCGCCCCGTCCGGTAGGAGACCGAGGTCTCAAACCCCTCCAACCGCAGAAACGACCGCCCCTGCGCCGGATCATGTGCCGCGCCGGTAACCTCAAAGGGGCTGCGCATGGCCAGCGCCATGGCGGCGATGGCAGCGGCGTCGTCCAGCCCCGAAAGCACGAGCGTTGCGTTGGTTTCCGGGGTGGGCAGCACCTTTAGCGACACCTCGGTCACGGCCCCCAAGGTTCCGCGCGACCCGGCCATCAGCTTGACCAGATCATAGCCGGTGACGTTCTTCATCACCCGGCCCCCGTTCTTAATAACGTTCCCCTGCCCATCGACAAAACGCACGCCCAACAGGAAATCCCGCGCGGCCCCCACAGCAAGCCGCCGCGGGCCGCTGACATTGGCGGCAAAGATCCCGCCGATGGTCGGCGTGCCACTGCAGCCCATAAGCGCGCGGTGGTCCATCGGTTCAAAGGCCAGCCGCTGCCCTTCGGCGGCCAATGTCGTCTCAATCTCGGAGACTGGCGTCCCCGCCTGCGCCACCAGCGTCAGCGCGCCCGGCTCATAGAGGCTGATGCCCCGCAATCCGGCAAGCGACAGGTCCGCCCCCGGCCCGGCCATGCCGCGCGTATTGCCACCCCGCAGGGACAAGGGCGCCTGCGCGGATCGGATCGCCTCGACCACTTCTGCTTCAGTCGTTATCGTCACGCGGCCACCGATGCGCCGCTGCCGCGCCGCCCTTCCGTGACATCCAAAGGAAAGACCTTGGCCGGGTTCAACAGCCACGCCGGGTCAAACACATCTTTCACAGCCAACTGCGCCTCCAGATCCGCCGGGGCATATTGCACATGCATCAGATCGCGCTTTTCGATGCCGACGCCATGCTCTCCGGTCAGACAGCCGCCCGCCTCAACACAAAGCCGCAGGATATCCGCGCCGAAGGCTTCGCATTTTTCCAGATCGCCGGGTTTGTTGGCATCAAACAGAATCAGCGGGTGCATATTGCCGTCGCCTGCGTGAAAGACGTTGCCGACTTTAAGGCCATAGCTGTCCGACATCTCGCCAATGCGCCGTAGCACCATCGGCAGCTCGTTCACCGGGATCGTGCCATCCAGACACATGTAGTCGTTGATCTGCCCCATCGCACCGAAGGCCGATTTGCGCCCCAGCCAGATCGCCGCGCTTTCTTCGGCGCTGGTGCTTTCGCGCAGTTCCACCGGGTTGTGGCGGCGGGCGATCTCGGTGATCAGGGCAAGCTGGTGATCGATCTCGGCGTCGGAGCCTTCGACCTCGACGATCAGCAGCGCCTCGCACATCGGGTAGCCTGCATGGGCGAAAGCCTCCGTCGCCTCGATACAGGGGCGGTCCATGAATTCGATCGCCACCGGCAGCACCCCGGCCTTGATGATGTCGCTGACACAGGCCCCCGCCACGGCGTTATCGTCAAAGCCCATCAGCACGGGCCGCGCGCCTTCGGGTTTGGGCAGAATCCGCAGCGTTGCCTCTGTCACCACGCCCAGCTGACCTTCGGAGCCGCAGACCAGCCCCAGAAGGTCCAGCCCGCCTGCATCCATATAGCCCCCACCGATTTCAACCACGTCGCCATCCATCATCACCATCGTGACGCCCAGCAGGTTGTTCGTGGTGACCCCGTATTTCAGACAATGCGCCCCGCCTGAATTCATCGCGATATTGCCCGCGATGGCGCAGGCCAACTGGCTGGAAGGGTCTGGCGCGTAGAAGAAGCCATCCTCCTCTACCGCGCCGGTCACGCTGAGATTGGTGCGCCCGGTCTGCACCCGTATGAGCCGGTTGTCATAGTCGACCTTAAGCACCTCGGCCATGCGGGCCACCCCCAGCACAACACTATCGGCCGTGGGCAAGGCCCCACCGGCAAGCGAGGTGCCCGACCCGCGCGGCACGACAGGCACGCCTTCCTCATGACATATCCGCAGCACGGTGGAAACTTCTTGAGTGCTGGCCGGAAGGGTCACGGCCAAAGGGGGGCATTTATAGGCTGTGAGCGCGTCGCATTCATAGGCGCGGGTCTCATGCTCATCGTCGATGACGGCATTGCGGGGCAGCGCCGCACGCAGCCGCGCCACGACTCGCGCTTTGCGCGCAATGATCCCGGAATCGGGTGTTGGCATCTGCATCGCGGTCCCTCCTCTTGCCCCGCAGCATAAAGACTATGCCGCCGGTTTGACCAGACTGCCGCGCGCTTGGTGCAATTGCACCACTAATTTGCAGCCTCACGGTGAATTGCGCGGCGCCGCGCTGTGCTTACCTTGGAACCCTTCCGAAATGCGCTATATTCAGTTTGTTGTTTTATTGGTGCCACATGTTCAAACGCAGCCTCATTCTCTCCCTATTGGCATTTGCCATGCCGGCCTTGGCCGATCCGCCCGACATTTTGAATGTCACGGTCGATCGACAAGGGGATCTGTGGAAATTTGACGTTACCATCCGCCACAACGACAGCGGTTGGGATCACTATGCCGATGCTTGGCGCATTCTGGACCCCGAGGGGGAGCCTTTGGGCACGCGCAATCTGGCGCATCCGCACACCAAAGAGCAGCCCTTCACCCGTTCGCTGTCGGGCGTGCGCATCCCGGATGGGATGACTGAGGTCAGCATTCAGGCGCGCGACAGTGTGAGTGGCTGGTCGCCGGAATTGGTGACGATCCCGCTGCCCTGATCCCGCTGTGCTGACCCCTAAACCTCAGACCCGGTGATAAGGCCCGCCCGATAGGATCGCGGCGGCGCGGTATAGCTGTTCGGCCAGCATGACCCGCACCAGCATATGCGGCCAGACCATCTTGCCAAAGGACAGCGCGTGATCCGCCTCGGCGCGGAGACTGGGATCAATGCCATCCGCCCCGCCGATGACAAAGGCCAAATCGCCCCGCCCGGCATCACGCCATGTGCCAAGACGTTCGGCGAAAGCGGGGGAGGTTTCGACCTTGCCGCGCTCATCCAACACGCAGATCACCGCCCCTTGGGGGATGGCGCGCCGCAGCAGAACGGCCTCGGCAGCCATGCCGCCGTTTTTCTTATCTTCCATCTCGACCACACGCGCAGGACCAAGGCCCAGACCGCGCCCGGTCCGGTCGAACCGGGTGAGATAATCATCGACAAGAGTTTTTTCGGGACCGGCGCGAAGCCGGCCCATGGCGCAGAGATGTACCCGCATGGCTTAGTCCCGCAAAAGCAGGATCAGTGCGGCATGACCGCAGCTGCGTCTTCGCCGCCCAGCCACATCTTTTCGAGCTGGTAGAACTCACGCACTTCGGGGCGGAAGACATGCACAACAACGTCGCCTGTGTCGATCAAGACCCAGTCGCCGGTTTCGCGGCCTTCCATCTTGGACGTACGTCCGGTGGCGTCTTTGACGGCCTGTGCCAGCTTTTCCGAGATCGCCGAAACCTGCCGCGTGGAGCGGCCCGAGCAGATCACCATATAGTCGCCGATGGCCGTCTTGCCGCGCAGATCGATCTGCACGATATCTTCGGCCTTGTCGTCATTCAGCGAGGAAAGGATAAGCGCCAGCAGGTCGTCGCTGGTTGCGATTTGCGAGGCGGCAGTCATTGCGGCCCCATGGTCAGCAGCCTGCGCTGCGTCAACGTTAAGAGACAGGACATTGTCCTCCTTCGTAATGCACCGCCAATGCTGAACGCTTGCCCCGGTGCCGAGCCCCCCTAATTTAGCGATATAGGCCAGATTTTTCAATGGACCCTATGCGCTCCGCGTGAACCGTGGCGCAAATCCCCGCCTAGTCAGGCAAATTCTCTGCCACCGCGGCCCGTGAGAGCGCCAATTGACTGTCTTCGATGATCTTCACCTCGCGCTGCGGGAAGGGGATCGAGATGTCGTTTTCCTTGAACGCATCCCAAAGCGCCAGATAGACATTGCCGCGAATGTTGGTCAGCCCGCCGGTCGGATCCTTGATCCAAAAGCGCAGGATGTAATCCACCGACGAATCGCCAAAGCCGACGATATGACAGACCGGCGCCTTGTAGCTCAGCACCCGGTCGACGCCTTTGGCCGCATCGACCGCCAGTTTGCGCACCATATGCGGATCGTCGGAATAGGCCGTGCCAAAATAGATATCGAGGCGCACAAAGTCATTGGAATGCGACCAGTTCACCACTTGTCCGGTGATCAGGTCTTCGTTCGGGATCAGGTATTCTTTGCCGTCCCGCGTGACCACAGAGGCATAGCGCGCGCCGAGCGTTTGGATCCAGCCGAAGGTCTCACCCAGGCTGATCACATCGCCGGGCTTGATCGACTTATCCAGCAGGATGATCACGCCCGAGACGAGGTTCGACACGACCTTTTGCAGACCGAAACCAAGGCCCACACCGATCGCACCCGAGAGCACCGCCAGCCCCGTCAGATCAATCCCCACGGCCCGCACGCCGATAAAGAACGCCAAACCATAAAGCAGGATCTGCACGCCCTTCACCGCCAGCACCTGCATCGACGGGCTGATGTCTTCGTTCTTACGGATCGTCGCAGCAGTTGTCGTGCTGGCAAGCCGCGCCATGGTCAGCAACGCGCCGACCACCACCAAAGCCGTCAGGACGGTCAATACCGACAGCCGGAACTCCCCAATCGTCAGCGCCACGTCATCCAGAAACACCGCCACATCGTCCGCGACATTCAGCATGTAGAGCGTGGCATAGATCCACAGCCCCCATGTCACCATGCGCCGCAGGGGTCGGTTGCGCACCAGACGCGCGGCAAAGGCGATGCCGACATAGATCGCCGCCAGCGTCGCCGCCAATCCGATGAGATACGACCGCGATGGCCAAGTGACGTTCTGCATCACCTGATACAAAAGCCCCGCCAGCAGCGCGAACCACATCAGCCCCAGCCGTCGCTTGACCTGCACCACCACCCGCAACTGCCACTTGGACCACCCTTCGCGCGAGCGGACCCAGTTTTGCAGCATCACACCGGTGACCCGATGCAGGATCCACGCCAGCGCAACCAAGGCCAGCAAGATCAAAATCTGGTTCTGCCGCCAACCGGGGCTCAGGACGCTTTCACCAAAGCCGAGAACCCCATCAAACAAAGCCTGAAGCGATAGAAGGAAGTTCGAGAAAGGGTGGGACTCAGGGATCATGTACGGCCTTTGCAACTCAGGGAGATCACGGTTGCACAGGCTCCTCGCCAGAGCAAGAACCGCCGCGCGACCAGCCCCGCACACCGCCCCACGATGCCACCTTGCGAGACTCGCTCAGGGTCTATATCCAAGGCCCCATGATACTGGTGTTTGATCTTTGCGACCGTGCGCGTCTGCGCGAACGCTTTTTCGGCGCGACGCATAGCGTTCTGGCCCGACTATAAGCCAGCCCTCTCAGCCAGACCCTTAGCCATTCCAAACCACGGGAGAGGACCATCATGTCCCCCAAGACGCTTTACGATAAAATCTGGGACGCCCATGTCGTCCACGAAGCCGATGACGGCACCTGCTTGCTTTATATCGACCGTCACCTCGTCCACGAAGTGACCAGCCCGCAGGCCTTTGAGGGGCTGCGCATGTCGGGCCGCACCGTCCGCGCACCGGACAAGACCATCGCCGTGCCGGATCACAACGTGCCAACCACCGAGGGCCGCGAAGACCCCGCCGCGATGACCGAAGACAGCCGCATTCAGGTCTCTGCGTTGGATAAGAACGCGCGCGAGTTCGGCGTGCACTACTACCCCGTCTCGGATGTGCGCCAAGGCATCGTGCATATCGTCGGCCCCGAGCAGGGCTGGACCCTGCCCGGCATGACCGTGGTCTGCGGCGACAGCCACACCGCGACCCACGGCGCTTTTGGCGCACTGGCCCACGGCATCGGCACATCGGAGGTTGAGCACGTTCTCGCCACCCAGACGCTGATCCAGCGCAAGGGCAAGAACATGAAGGTCGAGATCACCGGCAAGCTGCGCCCCGGCGTCACGGCCAAGGACATCACCCTTTCCGTCATCGGCGCCACCGGCACCGCGGGCGGCACCGGCTATGTCATCGAATATTGCGGCGAAGCGATCCGCGACCTGTCGATGGAAGGCCGCATGACCGTCTGCAACATGGCGATCGAAGGCGGCGCGCGCGCGGGCCTTATCGCACCTGACGAAAAGACTTTTGAGTATTGCAAAGGCCGCCCCCACGCTCCGAAAGGCGCACAATGGGAAGCGGCGATGGACTGGTGGAAAACGCTCTACTCCGACGACGACGCCCACTTCGACAAGGTCGTCACGCTCAAGGGCGAAGACATCGCACCAGTCGTTACATGGGGCACCTCGCCCGAGGACGTGCTGCCGATCACTTCGGTCGTTCCTGCGCCCGAGGACTTCAAAGGCGGCAAGGTCGACGCGGTGAAACGCGCGCTGGAATATATGGACCTGACACCGGGCCAGAAACTGACCGACATCCAGATCGACACCGTCTTCATCGGCTCCTGCACCAATGGCCGCATCGAAGACCTGCGCGCCGCCGCTGCCGTGCTGAAAGGCAAAAAGATCAAAGACGGTCTGCGCGCCATGGTCGTGCCCGGCTCAGGCCTCGTGCGTGCGCAGGCCGAGGAAGAAGGACTGGCGGACATCTTCCGCGAGGCCGGTTTCGAATGGCGTCTTGCAGGCTGCTCGATGTGTCTGGCGATGAACCCCGACCAGCTTGCCCCCGGCGAACGCTGCGCGGCCACATCGAACCGGAACTTTGAGGGGCGTCAGGGCTATAAAGGGCGCACGCATCTTGTGTCGCCCGGCATGGCCGCGGCGGCTGCTCTCACCGGTCATTTGACCGACGTGCGCGAATTGGCGTGACCGACCGGGGCGTGGATACCGGGCGCGTTGCGCAGGGCTCAGTCGGCCTTGCGCAACTCGCTGCCAGACTTCAGCACTTCGCTGCCGTCGTCCTGTTCGATCTTATAGGCCGGTTCGTCATCGCTCGCTTTGCGGGTCACCTCGCTGCCCTGCAGCTTCAGCGTGATCTTCTGCGTGTATTTCTTGACGATCTTGCCGGTCCCGGTGCCATTGCCCCAGTCCCATTCCACTTTCGTGCCGGTTTGGTACGTCATGCCATGCCCTCCTGATACCCCATTTGCTTAGAACGCGCCGCTCAGCAGCGCGGTTCCCGCACTCTCCGAAGGATAACCCGATGGAAAAGTTTACAGAAATCACCGGCACCGCGGCCCCCATGCCGCTGGTGAACATCGACACCGACATGATCATCCCCAAGGTCTTTCTCAAAACGATCAAGCGCTCCGGCCTTGGCGTGAACCTGTTCGACGAAATGCGCTATGACCGCGAAGGCAACGAAATCCCCGATTTCGTGCTGAACCAACCGCAATACCGCGACGCGCAAATCCTCGTCGCAGGCGACAACTTTGGCTGCGGCTCTTCGCGCGAACACGCGCCTTGGGCGATCAAGGATTTCGGCATCCGCTGTGTCATCGCGCCCAGCTTTGCGGACATCTTTCACAACAACTGCTTCAAGAACGGCATCCTGCCCATCGTCCTCCCGCAAGAGCAGGTCGATGTGCTGATGAAGGACGCCGAAAAAGGCTCAAACGCGCGGATGACCATTGATTTGGAAGGCCAGACTGTCACCACTTCGGACGGTGAGAAGTTCCCCTTCGAAGTCGATGCCTTCAAAAAGCACTGCCTGCTCAACGGTCTGGACGACATTGGCCTGACGCTTGAAAAGGGCACGGCGATCGACACCTATGAGGATTCGCTCAACCAGAGCCGTCCTTGGGTCTAAGGGCCATTTCTAAACTCAACTTGTGGGCGTAAATCCAGCGCCCACAAGATGTTGCGGCCTGCCATCAACCTGCCACGAAATTGATGCAAGAACGCACCACCCTTTCCCTCAAAATACCCCAGAACCCTGCTCTTCTCCACGCGGAGCCTTGAGGCGCGCGCGGAAAGAAGGCAGAAATTGGACAATAATGAGGCGAGCCCCAGCAACCGGGGCCATCAAGTTGGAACAAGCACGCGGCAATGTATCGCGTCTGGCCAGTTTGGAAGGGCAGAGCAGTGATCGGACGAATGACAGGCGCGGCGACGCGTGGCCTATTGGTGGCGCTATTGATAGCCGCACCTGCGCTCCTTTTGCCGGGTGCCGATGCGGAGTCGAGCCAGATCACCGTGCTTCTCGCCTGTATCGCGTCGATTTTGACCTTCATGGAATACAACTCGCGCCAACCGAGCATCGTCGAATTTCGCGATGCGCCACCCTTCAATCGGCTGCGCTTCATCAGCCTGCTGTTCACCATCGTCGTTCTGTCACTGATCGCACGGGGCCAAGCGGCCCCCACCCTGCTGACAGGCGCGCTGACCTCGCTCGGCGTGATTTTGGGCAACGCGCTTGATTTCCCCTATTCTCCGGTCCGACTGGTGGTGCTGATGATGCCCGCCGATGCCCCCTATGAGGCGGTCAATCTGATCCGCACGGCAGCGGGGCTGGCCTACCTCGTTTCGCTCATCGCATTGGCGACCTTCGTGGTGCTGGTGCGGGTCATGGGCTGGCCCGCCCGCCAAGGCGCCTTTAACGTCTGGGTGAATCTGCCGCTCTTTGACCCAACCGCCGGGGGCGACGTGCTTTACCGTCTGCAACGCGACGCCCGGATCAACATCGCGCTTGGCTTCCTGCTGCCCTTCATCATCCCCGCAGTGGTCAAAGCCACCGCCGATCTGCTAGATCCGATCTCACTCAGCAATCCGCAAACCATGATCTGGACAATAAGCGCATGGGCATTTCTTCCGGCCAGTATGATCATGCGGGGCATCGCCATGGGGCGCGTGGCCGAGATGATCCACGACAAACGCCGCCGCGCCTACGCCGAAGCGCATATGCAGGCCGCCTGATCAGACTGCTGCTGGCGTTTTTCCTGCTGACTGGTTTCGCACAGGCCGAGCCGCTGCGCATCGCCACCTTCAACACCGAATTGTCACGCAAAGGGCCGGGCATTCTGCTGCGCGACATCCTGCGCGGCGATGACCCAAGCATCGCTTCGGTGGTGCAAACCATCGCCGCCGCCGATCCCGATATCATCGCCCTCCAAGGCATTGACTACGATCTGGAACGCAGCGCCCTCAACGCCCTTGCAGACGCCCTCACCACTGCCGGCGCGCCCTACCCCCACCGCTTCGCCGCGCCCCCCAACGCAGGCCGTCAAAGCGGTGCGGACCTCGACGCAGACGGCAAACGCGGTGGCCCCCGCGACGCCCAGGGCTACGGCCGTTTTTTCGGACAAGGCGCCATGGCGATCCTCTCACGCCATCCCCTTCAGACAGAAGACCTTCAGGACTTCAGCCCCCTCCTCTGGCGCGACCTCCCCGACACGCTCTACCCTATGATCGACGGCACCCCCTTCGGCGGAGCCGAAGCTCATGCCACGCAACGTCTGTCGTCCAACAGCCACTGGTCCCTGCCCGTCCAGCTTCCCGACGGCCCAATCACCCTGCTGACCTACCACGCCACCCCGCCCGTTTTCGACGGCCCCGAAGACCGCAACGGCCGGCGCAACCACGATGAAACAGCCTTCTGGTCTCACCACCTTGCCGGAGTGATCGGCACCCCGCCCCAAGATGCTTTCATTCTCCTCGGCGATGCCAACCTTGATCCCACGCGCGGTGAAGGACGCGGTGACGCCATCGCCAGGCTGCTCACTCACCCTACCTTGCAAGACCCGCTGCCCGACCAATCTACAGTCGACTGGTCGCAAACCGGCCCGATGCGCGTCGACTACATCCTGCCCTCTCGCGACTGGCAGGTGCTCGACGCTGGCCTCATTTGGCCCGAGGGGGAAGACGCCAGCCGCCATGCACTGGTCTGGGTCGACCTCACCCGCTGACGCGCCGCTATCTTGACCCTTCGGAACCCGCAGGCTACCCAATCTCCAACCGTATTTTCAGGAGTTTCCCATGGCCAACCCATCCTTGCTCATCCTCCCCGGCGACGGCATCGGCCCCGAGGTTATGGCGCAGGTCACGCGCATCATCGATTGGTTCGGCGAAAAGCGCGATCTGGCCTTCGACGTAGAGCACGATCTGGTCGGCGGTGCCGCCTATGACAAACACGGCACACCCCTGCACGACGACACGATGGCCCGCGCCCTCGAAGTCGACGCGGTACTTCTGGGCGCCGTCGGCGGCCCGAAATACGACGACCTCGACTTCTCGGTCAAACCCGAACGCGGCCTCCTGCGCCTGCGCAAAGAGATGGACCTCTTCTCCAACCTGCGTCCGGCACAATGCTTTGACGCGCTGGCTGATTTCTCCTCACTGAAGAAAGACATCGTTGCCGGGCTCGACATCATGATCGTCCGCGAACTGACCTCTGGCGTTTATTTCGGCGAACCCCGCGGCATCTTCGAGGAAGGCAACGAACGCGTCGGCATCAACACGCAGCGCTACACCGAAAGCGAGATTGAGCGCGTCGCCCGCTCCGCATTTGAACTCGCCCGCCGCCGGGGCAACAAAGTCTGCTCCATGGAAAAAGCCAATGTCATGGAAAGCGGCATCCTGTGGCGCGAAGTCACCCAACGGGTCCGCGATGCCGAATACCCCGATGTCGAACTCAGCCATATGTACGCCGACAACGGCGCCATGCAACTGGTCCGGGCCCCCAAACAATTCGACGTCATCGTCACCGATAACCTCTTCGGCGACATCCTCAGCGACTGCGCCGCCATGCTCACGGGCAGCCTCGGCATGCTGCCCTCCGCCAGCCTCGGCGCGCCCAACGCCGATGGCCGCCCCAAAGCCCTCTACGAGCCCGTCCACGGCTCCGCCCCCGACATCGCGGGCCAAGGCAAAGCCAACCCGATCGCCTGTATCCTCAGCTTTGCCATGGCGCTGCGCTACTCCTTCGATCAAAGCGAAGAAGCGGCCCGTTTGGAAAAAGCCGTCGAACAGGCACTGGCCGACGGCGCCCGCACCCCCGATCTGATGGGCCCCGAAGGCGGCACCCCCATCACGACCGAGGAAATGGGCAACGCGATCCTCAAAGCGCTCGACGCCAGCCTTTAAAGAACCGCGGCGGGGTTCACGCCCCGCCCCTTCCCCCTTCATTCTTTCTTAAATACCCGCGGGGGAGCAGCCAAAGGCTGCGGGGGCAGCGCCCCCAACTGCGCCCGATCTCCCCATCCGCACCGCAAAATCCCTACAACTGGCCAATTGCCAATTACGCCACGCTGCGCTATGCGCTGCACATCGGTCGGGCTGTAGCGCAGCCTGGTAGCGCACCTGCTTCGGGAGCAGGGGGTCGGAGGTTCGAATCCTCTCAGCCCGACCAGATATCCCCCTGACACCAGCCTACGCCCAAACCTCGGCGCGCCCCGATCCGCTTAGCCGTAGACCTTGATCAACATCCAAATCCCCATGCCCAGCATCATGACGTTCTCGGTGAGCGAGACGAACCCAAGCGGCACATTACTTGAACCGCCCACACAGGCGCATTTCAACTCGCGTTTGTCGACATAGACCGCCTTGATCACCGACACCGCGCCGATCGCGCCGATGACAATCGCGACGGGGGCCGACAGCCATGTCAGCGCACCGGCTGTCATCAAGATACCGGCCAGCGCCTCGCCAAAGGGGTAGACCTTGCCATAGGGCACCCAACGCTGCGCCAGCAGATCGTAGTTCAGGAACATCGTCGAAAAGCTCTCGATGTCCTGCAACTTCTGTACGGCGAGGAAACACATCGAGATCGAGATGAACCATTCAAATGCCCGCAGGGTGAAGATGCTGTCGAAGGCGTACCAAGAAAGGCCCAGTGCCATCAGGAAGGCCACGCCGAAAATGGCGATGACGGGCTGATAGCTGGTGTCCGACTGTTCTTCCTTGGGCTTGTCCAGACCGAAATGCACTCGCAGATCGTCGAAGCCGCCTATCCGCTCACCATCGATAAAGGTCTGCGGCGTTGTTTTCACACCCTCTTTTGCCATGAAGGCGTCGGTCTCTTCGCGCGTCGTCAGGTGGTGATCTTCGACGAGATAGCCCTGCCGCTCCAGCAGGTCTTTAGACTTCAACCCAAAGGGACAGAGGTGCTGCTCCATCACCATGCGGTAAAGCTTTGCGGTCTTGTCCTGTCCTTCGGCCATCCTAGCCTCCTATTGTTTTTCCAAACGACGTGTCTGGGGAAGGAACAAGTTTCCAGCGCAGGAGAGTTCCGCAAAAGCGCTACTTTGCGCCACCGGGAACGGCCCTTGCGGGCATACATCCCCCGAGGCGTAAGGTTTCGTGACCTTCAGGTCACCTTGCCAAGATGCGCGGCGGGGATCGTCACGGTCCAGGTCAGTGCGTCTTCACTGGTCACCGTATCCGCCGAGCCATCGACCATGGCGGGGGCCAATACGGAAAGCACCTTGCTGCCAAAGCCGGACGCTTTTTTGGCGGAGGGATCAAATGTGATGCCGGTCTCGACCCACTGGAAGCGCAGACCGCCCTGTTCGGTGTGCGACCAATGGCACCGGATATCGCCGCCCCCGCCGCTCATCACACCGTATTTGGTAGAATTCGTCGCCAGTTCGTGCAGCGCCATGCCGATCAGCTGCAATGCCTGCGGCCCCAAAGCGACGGTGGGGCCTGCCACATCCACCCCCTTGCCTTGCAGATGCAAAAAGGGGTCCAATTGCGCCCGGACCAGTTGTGCAAGGTCCACGGAGGACCATCCACCATCGACCAGCAAATCGGTTGAACGCGCCAGCGCCTGAATACGGTCCCCGAAGGATTTGTTGAACTCCGCCAGAGAAGCCGCCGAACTCGCCGTCTGTCGCTGCATCGCCGTCACCAAAGACAGCATGTTCTTGGCGCGGTGGATGACCTCCCGCGAGACAAGATCGCGCACCTCTTCGGCTTTGCGCGTCGCGGTCACATCGTGGTGGATGTTCGAGATCGAAACGATATCCCCCGACAGCGTCCGGATGGGCGTGCAGGCGATTGTGACATGCCGCTCGGTGCCGTCCTTGGCGACCCGCACCGCATCGAACTGGCGCAGCTTACCCGCCATAATCTGATCGCGATATTCAAGCACCCGTGTCGGCCAATCCGGCGGATACAAAAGCTCGACCGACCGGCCCAATGCCTCCTCTTCGGTATAGCCATAAAGCCGCTCGGCGGCGGGGTTCCAGCTGATGATACGGCCATCCATATCATAGGTCAGGATCGCTTCGCCCGTGGTGGCGACGAGGGCGGCAAAGGTTTCAGCACGCACATGGGCACGCTCGATATCATCATGGGCCATGCGGCGCGTGGTGACATTGCGGTGCTGCAACAGCAGGCAGGGCGCGCCTTGGATTGTCATGCGGTTGGCGTTCAGCTGAAACCAGCGCCGCACGCCCGGCCCATCACAGGGGTATTCCCCCTCAAAGGCGGCACCGGTTCTCAATGCCTGTCGCAGCCCGTCCAGAACGGTTTCCGCCTGCACCACGGAATCCATCACCGCCGCTTTGCAGATGTCAAAGTAATTGGCCCCGACATAATGCGACCCGGCGTCCCCGCCGTTCTCTTCGCAAAAGATCTTCCACGCCATATTTACCGCGACAATCTCGCCGGTGGCGTCAAGGATGACCACTTCGTCGGTCATCGCCTCGATCAATTCATAATGGCTGGCGTCAAGCGTGACGCTTTGGCTGCTTTTCAACATATCCTCACCTTAGCGCGGATTCGGACTTGGCTAAAGTTAACTTAGGTTTAATCGTAAAGGCCAAATCCCATATTTTAACGGGCTCTGACCGCGCCCCTCCTGCCCTATGCCTGCGACCCGGCGCCGCTGCTCGGAAGGCTTGCAATCTGTGAAAATTCTGAAATAAGCCCCGCCATCCGGTCGCAGCCTACCCGGACATCAAAACAAGGGCCCCAGAATGAAAACACTTGTCATCTGCTCAGGCGGACTCGATTCCGTGTCGCTTGCGCATATAACCGCCGCTGAGCATCACCTCACCCGGCTTGTCTCTTTTGACTATGGTCAACGCCACCGCAAGGAGGTCGACTTCGCCGAAGCCGCCGCCAAACGGCTTGGCGTGCCGTTCCACCTGATCGACATGCGCGGCATCGGTGCTGCGCTGTCAGGCTCCGCACTGACCGATGATATCGACGTGCCCGATGGGCATTACGCCGAAGACACGATGAAGATCACCGTCGTGCCAAACCGCAATGCGATCATGCTGTCGATCGGCTTTGGCATCGCAGCAGCACAGGGCGATGAGGCCGTGGCCACTGCCGTGCATGGCGGCGACCATTTCATCTATCCCGATTGCCGCCCCGGCTTTACCCGCGCCTTCGACGCAATGCAGCAGGCCGCACTCGACGGCTATGCCAATGTGCGCCTGCGCACGCCCTTCGTCGAGCAAAGCAAGGCCGAGATCGTCCGCCAAGGCGCGCGCCATGCCACGCCTTTCGCTGAGACGTGGTCTTGCTACAAAGGCGGCGCGGTCCATTGCGGGCGCTGCGGCACCTGTGTCGAGCGGCGCGAAGCCTTTCATTTGGCCGAGGTCACCGACCCGACGGTCTATGCCGACCCGGACTATTGGACCACGGCCCTCGCCACACGAGGGGAAGGCTGATGTTCCGTATTCGCAAGGAATTTCACTTCTCCGCCAGCCACCAGTTGACCCACCTGCCCGACGACCACCAATGCGCGCGGCTGCATGGGCACAACTATATCGTCGTGGTCGAACTGGCCGCCGAGACGCTCAATGCCGACGGTTTCGTGCGCGATTATCACGACCTGAAGCCGCTCAAGACCTATATCGACGATCACTTTGACCACCGGCATCTGAACGATGTTCTCGACGGCCCCTCCACGGCCGAGAATATGGCAAAGCATTTCCACGATTGGTGCGCGGCGCGTTGGCCGGAAACCTGCGCGGTGCTGGTCAGCGAGACCCCCAAGACATGGGCGGAATACCGACCATGAGCCTGCGCATAGCCGAGATTTTCGGCCCCACCATTCAGGGCGAAGGCGCGCTGATCGGGGAGCCGACGGTATTCGTTCGCGCGGGCGGCTGTGACTATCGGTGTAGCTGGTGCGACAGTCTGCACGCCGTCGACAGCCAATACCGCCATAGCTGGGCCCCCATGTCGACCGAGGATATCTGGCGCCGGATCCGCAAACTCTCCAAGGATCAACCGCTGACCGTCTCCCTTTCCGGTGGCAACCCGGCAATTCAGGATTTCGGTCCGCTGATCCGGATGGGGCAGGCCGCGGGATACCGTTTCGCCTGCGAGACCCAAGGCTCCATCGCGCGCCCGTGGTTTGCCGATCTTGATACGCTGGTGCTCTCTCCCAAACCGCCCTCAAGCGGTGAGACTGTCGATTGGGATGCCTTCGACGCCTGCCGGGCCTTCGGCGCTCAGGCGCGCCAACAGGTGATGAAGATCGTGATCTTCGATGAGATCGACTACCACTGGGCCCGCGAAGTGCATGCGCATCACCCCGATATCCCGCTCTACCTCCAGCCCGGCAATCCCGAGGTCGACCCCGCCACGCCCGTTGACCCGCAGGCGCTGGCCGACCGTCTGGGTTGGCTGACCAACCTTGCCATGACCGATCACTGGTTCGCCCCCCGCATCCTGCCGCAGCTTCATGTCCTGATCTGGGGCAACAAGCGCGGCGTCTGACCGATGGAGACACCTATGTCCGAAGACATCTACAGCAATCTCAAACAACTCGGCGGTGAGACCCGCATTCCCGCCAGCCCCGAAGAGGCCGAGTTGGAGCGGGTGCCGAACCCGCAGGCCGATGTCGCCTATAACGTGCGTTTCACCGCGCCCGAGTTCACCTCGCTCTGTCCGATGACCGGCCAGCCGGACTTTGCCCACCTGGTGATCGACTATGTGCCCGGCCCGTGGCTGGTGGAATCCAAATCGCTCAAACTTTTCCTGACCTCGTTCCGCAATCACGGCGCTTTCCATGAGGATTGCACGGTCTCCATCGCGCGCCGCTTGGCCGTTTTCCTTGATCCGCAATGGCTGCGGATCGGCGGCTACTGGTATCCGCGCGGCGGCATCCCCATCGATGTGTTCTGGCAGACCGGCCCCCTGCCCGAGGGCGTCTGGATCCCCGATCAGGGCGTGCCGCCCTACCGGGGCCGTGGCTGAGCGGGCACCGCCAACCCCACCCTCACCCCCAGTGCCTTCGGGGCGCGCGGCCCCCTGCGCGCCCCTGTTTTCGTGAAAACCGTGTGTTTTAGATCACATTCTCTTTAACAACGGCCTTCTTCCTTGAACCTCCGGCGGGGAAAGGCCGTTAGTCTTTCATACACGCATACGACCCTGCCCTGCGCAGAGAGGTCAACCACGGAGCGACCACATGCTGACAAGACGTCATTTCATCCAGACCACCACAGCGCTTTTTTCCGGCGCGATTGCCACTCCTTTGATGGCACGCACCCGCCCCAGCGAAGCGGAGAAAGCCGCATGGGACGCGCGGATCACCCCGACAGGGTTTGACCCGGCGACCAGCAACCCTTGGGGCGTCCACCCGCGTTTCCTGCCTCAGCGGGTTGTGGCGAACGAGAATCTGCGCGTCGGTGATGTCCACGTTGATGCCGTGGCGCGCTATGTCTACCATATCGAAGAAGGCGGCACCGCGATGCGCTACGGCGTGGCGATTGCGCGCGGCAACCTTTATGAGCCGGGCACCTATACGATCAAGCGCAAGGTGGAATGGCCGCATTGGACCCCCACTCAAAACATGATCAAGCGCGATCCTGAGCTTTACGCGGGCCTTGAAGATGGTGTTTCGCCCGGCCCTGAGAACCCCCTCGGCTCGCGGGCGCTTTATCTATTCGAAGGCAACCGTGACACCTATCTGCGTATCCACGGCACACCCGAGCCGCGCAGCATTGGTGGGCGGGCCAGCTCTGGCTGTGTGCGGATGATTATGGCGCATATTAACCAACTCTACCCGAATGTGCGGACCGGCTCGACGGCCTATCTCTATTCGGCAGAAGAAAGCGTCGTCGCGCGCAGCTAAGCCGCGACGCAGGACGGGGACCGCGAACAGGCGGTCCCCGCTCTCATTAGGCTTGACGTTTGGTGCAGATCGGATTGCCGCCCACCGCCCGCAGCGGCACCATCGTCGTCTCAACCGGACCGCTGTGCTGATACCAATAGCAGCCATCTTCGGGCAGCAAACGCGCCGTGGACAGGTCTTGGTTCGGCGCGGCAAGGCGCACCACCGACTCTGGCAGATTGCCCACCCGTTCCGACCCGCCCTGTGGCGCGGTCGCGGGCACCGTACATCCGGCAACAGCCAGCAAGGCCGCCCCGATCACAAAAGTTCCTGTTTTCATCAAAGCCTCTGCCATTCCTGATTATATCCCGCGCAATCTGACAGACCGGTTGGGGATTTCAAGCAACAACGGGGTGAATGAGGCAGATGTTGGCATCGTGCCAACGAAAGTGGATGTCTGCGCAAAGTGAAAAATTCCAAAAGGTCTGATGCCGTATATAAACGATATATCAATAGATTACGCCGCCATAAAAACGAATCAAAAAGACATAGCCTGCGCAAGGAACCGATAGTCTGCGCAAACTTTTTTGGATTTTTTCGATGGTCGCTGGGCTGTCCTATCGCACGACAAAGCCCGCCTCAGAGAGGCGGGCTTTGAAGCCTTAATCATCAGATCAAAACGAAGCTAGTCGGCAAGGGCCTTCTTGAAGGGATGATCTTTCCGGTACAGCGTCTTGTAACCACTGTGGGTGAACGGAGTTGCCACCCTTGAGACCTCGGTTTTTCCTACCCACCAATCCGTAAAATGATCCCGCATCAGGGTGTTCGCTACGGTGACCGCCGCTTCCCCGACCGCACCTTCTGTTACCTCTATTAAGAGCCCCCATCGATAAGCCGAAGCTGCGACCAAGCGGTCGAAAAAGTCCTGCGACATTAGGTCAGGGTCAACGTTCGTTTCCGCCCTAAGTGCGTAGCTGCCCACGATTTCATGAATGGTCCGGTAGTCGTCCGGGATATTGATATCGTTGAAACGAATGCGGTGAAGCATCCGATGGAGCTGAGGCTCCATCTCGATGTAGTCGTTCAGGTCAGGAACACCTGAAAAGATCAGCATCAAGGGCCAGTCATGAGATTTCATCAAAGTCTTGAAGAAGTCGAGAACCGCGAACCGGTCTGCATCACTCTTCTCGCGAAAGATATGCTGTGCTTCATCAAAATGAATGCCGATGACACCGGCGAGCTTGGCTTCCCGAACGACAATATCCCAGTTTTCACTCTGCGTCAGTCTTGCCTTAGTGCTCAGCGGATAGCCAATGGCCTTGGCGGTCGCCTTGCCGAGATCCTTCCAGGTCCCGATCCCTTTCAGAACGCACTCTGCAAAACGCGCCCGCGATCCATCGGGAAGCACGATCTTGTCCGCGTTGAACTGGCAGATCAGCGCACCGATTTCAGTGGTCTTACCAGTGCCGGAAGGTCCGGTCACGAGAAGCCCTTCAGTTTCGAAGCGCCCCCACCGATCAAATGCCCCAAATGAGCGCTGAAGACCCGGGCGAAGTCAGCCTTCAGTTTTGCAGCACGTACCAAGGGATATACCTTGCTGGCCGTATTGGCGGCAGCATCCCGATACGCCTCGACGATGAACTCGCTCATACCTTACTCTCCGTGATGGGACTGAACATGGGCTTAGTGTTGGCCTCCAACTCCTCGAAGTCCTTGGACACCGGCGGCGCTTCAGATTCAGTGAAAGGCGCTTCAGGCGGCGGATCTGCCACTTCCTCTGCCGGGGTTGGCACTGCGTAGCACGGACCCGAATGACCAGAGCGGTCCATGATGTTTCCTGGTCCTGATGTCTCCATCGACCGGGACAAGGGCGCCAGTTCCACATGGGCCATTTCGGCTGCATCTTGGCGGATCTTGTCGATTGTGGCGTAAGAGGACGGCAAATTGGAATCTGGGAAAAAGCCAGACTCACGGACCCTGCGCTGACGCGCTTCAGCAAGATGCTGTCTATGCAGAGAGCGCAATTCCGGGTTCGCCTCAATCGCAGCGCGCTTCACAGCCATGGCTTCGTCCAATGTCAAATCTGCGAAGATTGTCATCGACAAAGTAGCGATAATCTTTTCTTTCTTTCCCTGAGGCAGGACGGTGACATGACGAAGGTCATCCGGATTTAGCAATACCGTACATTTCTTGCTTGCGCCCCCCGCGAACGATTGCAGGGCCGAGGAGTTGTAAGGGATGCCATAGATCTTGATACCTTCGAATGTTGTAGATGCTTGTCCTTCCACGCCCAGATGTAAACGCAACTGTTCTGGATCGGGCGGTTCGATACCGTTGGTCCGAGCGGAAACCTCTTCGAACTTCTGCCAAGGGGTTGCACCGAACATGCCGGTCCCATTGTGCGGTGTGTAAGGATACTCATCGATAAAATAACGGGTGATGATCCCCATCAGGGCGTCAGGCGTGATCTCCGCATTCTTTTTGCCGTCATAACCGTTCAATTCGCCCGGCCTACTACCGGTATAGCCGGGCAAGAAGTTCAGGACCTTCCACTGTAGCGTCCCAAACATCCGTTCCACATAGGCATTGTCAGTGGAATTGTATGCCCGGCCGGTCATGACCGCAGTGCCAAGCCCGAGCTGGCTCGCGTAAATATTTGCGTTACGCGTGGCCGTGCCGTTGTCAGACTTTACCAGAGCCAAGCTTACCGGCGGTGCTGGCTGCCGGTTACAACCATAACGGACCTTTTCGCGGAATTTATCCCGCAATGCCATGCGGAGAAGTTTTTCCTGATGGTCCCCATCAGCCGATTCAGCAAGGAGCCAAGCCAGAGGCATTCTCGTGGCCAAATCTAGCATGAAGAACAACCAGAGCCGTCTAATTTCCCCTTCCTCAAGTGGGTCCTGCGCTTTCGTACGATCGATCCTTTTGACCCTAACGTTGCCCTTCGCGTCGGTGAAGATTGACAAGAGGTATTGATCAGTTGGACAGGTCTCGCCGTATTTCAGAGCGCGAACGTCCGTTGTTCCTGCGCCAAACTTGTTCTGCGCGTGACGTTTTCCGTTGCGTCCCACTTCTTTCGTCGCAGGGGATTCCTGGCTCAGCCGTGTGCGGATCGTAGTGATCGACGGAAATTTGAAGCCCCACAAAATGTCATGTTCCGAAAGCTTGAACTCGTCTGTCGCACCCTCATAAAGCCGCGCAAGCTTCGGCTGCTCTTTTTTGAAGTAGAGGTTCATGACATAATCGACAAAACGCTCGTGCATGGGGCACAGACGTTCCCTTTTATCTTCTGGCGGGCCTTTCCGGTGATGCCTGCGCATCAAGACAACCGGCTCGCGCCAGAACCTGATAAAAGTGTTGCGCATTTCTTGAAGTACGCGGCCTGTGGGTAAGGAGTGCGGGCGCTTTGCACTCCCGATGTATGCGCCGTGAAGAAGATGCGGGTTATTGGTTAGCGTTTTTGCCATGTCACGAAGGCGCTGCCGAACATCTCGCCGGCTAAGATACCGTTGGGTAAGTTTCTTACCCTCAGCTTCCAAGGCTTCCATAGCGTGTACGAGCCCTAGGCGCGCATGCACATCGCGCTGCTCATCCTCAGTAAGCTGCGAAACCTTCTCAAAACCGCCTGTATAGGCGCGAAGCGCTTTGCGGCGCTCGGCCATCACTGGCGTAATGACCTTGCCGTCTCCAACAGTCAGGGCATCATTGATCCGCTGAAACGGCAAAACCATACATTCACCGTCCTCGAGACCCTCCACGGCATATCCGTCGGCCTCTTTGCCGACCACACGCCAGCGCCGCCGCTCCAGCACCAATTCGGAGCCTTGTGGGATCCTGTATTTTACGGCAGCAGACATTAGGCGAGCCAGATCCGGGAGTATTCGCAGATAACAGCATGCAGATTCGCCTTGATTACCCCTTGCCCAACATGCCGAAGAACTGCGTTGAACGCACGCGCCGAGGTTACTTCGCACTGGGCCAAAAGTTCGCGCATCAGCCAATACCCACCCCTGCGAGCACGGTCGAGGACATGTGCGTCGGCTTCTTGATCAACGATCTCAGTCGCCCTGTAGATACGAAGAAGATTGTCCCGGTAGGCGCGCGTGTAGCGATCGCCATTTACGACCCTTTTGTCGTCCGCAAAGCAGGCCGGAGTGGCTTCGAAAATCGCCTTGATCTCTTCCTTGGTCGTAAACCTCCGGCGACGGCCGTCTGATCTCAGGCTCGATCCGATGGTAAGTCCGACCTTATGTCCGACTTTATCAACCGCCCTCAAATCGAAGTTCTGTCTGCTGCCGATGGTGAACGCCGCCGGCA